>Ga0136644_10000001_pt1 | contig 261922 bp, 253 predicted proteins | sample C_130820_EF_Meta_FD_94780 | JGI IMG/M metagenome (GOLD analysis project Ga0136644, IMG submission 94780) | Freshwater microbial communities from Lake Croche, Canada to study carbon cycling - C_130820_EF_MetaG (v2) (version 2) | ecosystem: Environmental > Aquatic > Freshwater > Lake | place...
CCCATACATCCACTCATCACTCGATCACCTCATTGATCCATTGATATCTCTTCTGCGTTCCCACATCATGCCCCATTCTCTTACTTATTGCCTCCAGGCTTCTTAGCGGAGCATTGAAGTCTAGATTTGAACACCTGAAATCTTCAAATTTCAAATTCCAGATTAAACCGTGCCATCACCCAATCCATGTCTTTATTCCATAATCTAGTTGATGGGGTCTAACATTGTGTTTTCGTAATAGTAATCCTATCATGGCATCTTCAAAAATATATTGAATATATTCATTTAAGTGTAATACTAAATATTCCATGGCTTTTCTGCTCAAGATATATGTTTGACCCCCGCCACAAAATGGTGTAAAATCTTTTATATATGGCTTATTATACCAAACAGAATCAGTGGAAACCTTACCAAAATGATGTGTTCTACCTAGTAAAAATGGTAAAGATATTACATTTTGTCCAATATAGTCTTTAGTTTCTAAAATATCTTTATGGATTATTTCAATATCTTTAATTTGTTCAGATGTAAATTCGGTATCATGATCATCAGCTTTTAAGATATGTGTAATATCCTTAAAATCATCATAATCTATTATAAACTCAAATGCCTTCATCATCTTTTCAGATAACCCGTCATACTCATCTGAACATTTTAAATGTAAAATATTGTCAATGAGTTTAGTCTCCTCTGAGCCACCACATAATATAATTAAATTTTCTACATTTCTATTCAATATTGTATTCCATAGATGAGAGTGTTTTTTACAGGACACAACTACAACTAGTAATTTAACCATACTAACAATACTAACAATATATTTACAGCCGGAATTATACGTATAATAAAATTGAATTCCAAGCTCAAATAATCAGCCAGTCGCTAACATAAAGCATCTATCCATAATTATATTAAGATGGCAACATTTCCACCTTTAATTAATGAAACAGCTGGTGGAAAGACCATGTTATGGTCTATTAAAGTAACTAAAACCAAGGAGGGGTATGGTCGAATTGAAGTAGAACGGGGTCAAGAAGGTGGTAAAGTTATTCATGAAGAGAAGATTGTCACAGAAGGGAAGAATATTGGGAAAAAGAATGAAACGAGCCCCCTTGAACAGGCTATTCTTGAAGCTAGATCAACTATGAGTAAGAAATTGTCGGCTGGATACGTTGAAGCAAAGGCTAGAGGTGGAGCAGGCGGACCGTCCTTGTCCGCGGCGGCATCCGTCAGAGCAGAACCAACAGCATCCAGTTCTGAGTCTGCCAGTGCTAAAGCATCAGCCATGAGCACTGCTGAATCCATCGCACCTTCTAGAGCTGCGGCAATTGACACAGAAGTGCCTTTACCAATGTTGGCTGAACGCTTTCAGGACCGTGGATCAAAGATTAAGTATCCCGCGTTTGTTCAACCTAAGTTCGATGGGACGCGTACAGTGGCTATCTGTGGTGTAAAAGGCTCCAGTCCATGCCTCTTTAGTCGTACTAGAAAAGCATATCCTCACTTAGAACACATTCAAGAAGTAGTACGGCAGCTACCTAAAGGGCTAATACTCGATGGCGAATTATATACAAATGAGTATAATTTCCAAGAGATTGTGGGGACAGTTAAGAAAAAGACATTAACAAAAGAAGATGCCTTAAAACATGGACATATTCAACTTCATGTCTATGATATAATTATTGAAGATATACCATTTGAAAAGCGTTGGGAGATGTTACAGGCTATCTTTGAACGCTTTAAGGATAAGATTGGTACCGTTCTTCAACTCTGTAAGACAGAGGTTGTCTCGAATCCAGAGGAGGTTGTTGAAAAACACGATGAGTATGTGGAAGAGGGTTATGAAGGAATTATGATCCGCAATGCTGCTGGATTGTATAAAGTCGGTGGGCGATCCAATGATCTTCAGAAGCTAAAGACCTTTATGGATGCCGAATATGAGATTGTAGGATTCTATGAGGGCGATGGGGCAGAAAAAGGGTGCGTCATGTGGCGATGTAAAACTGCTGATGGTAAGGTGTTTGGATGCCGACCTAAGGGGACACATGAGGAGCGTGCGGAGCTGTTCAAGCATGGATCAGAGTACATTGGTAAGATGCTGACAGTGAAGTTTCAGGAACTCACGGAAGATGGGATCCCTAGATTTCCAGTTGGGATTGTAATTCGTGATTATGAATAATATTCTAAAATCTATTCATTATGAAGAGAGAAAATGGTTTCCTCTGATACTCTTGAAGCCATCAAGAAACATAATCTAATTTTTGTATCAGCACAGCCCGATACAATATATTTTCATTGGCAGGTTGAACTGTACCTTTACCAGTTTAGCAAACATGGCCCTGAAATTGCCGATCGATGCTATGCTCTTTTTGGATATCGTGATAAACCGTCACTATACGCTCAAGAACTGGCGAAGAAGTTTCCACATGTAATCTGTTACAAGGATACTAGAAATATGTCCATTCCCAATTTTTATATTCCATCTATTCAACCTCACCTATTCAAACAGTTTTTAAAAGAATATCCTGAGCTAGGAACCAATGTATTTTACCATGATTCAGACATTTTCCTAGTTCAGATTCCCAAATTTGAACTTCTTTTGAACGATCCTATTTCCTATTTATCAGATACAGTCTCTTATATTGGATATGACTATATTCAAAGTAGTCAAAAATGCTATAAGACTAAGTATCCAGAATTATCTGATACAAGTCTTATCGATACTATGTGTGAGTGTATCGGTATATCTGCTGAAATAGTCAAAGAAAATCAGGGGAACTCAGGTGGAGCACAGTACCTTCTGAAAAATCTTGATGCGGATTTTTGGAATGAAACAGAACTTGCTAATCAGAAGCTTTATGATACAATAAAAGCATATGATACTAAATTTCATATTGGTAATGGCAGTCTTCAGATCTGGACAGCAGGTATGTGGGCAGTTTTATGGAATCTGTGGAAACAAAATAAACAGACTAGAATCCATAAAGAACTAGATTTCTCTTGGGCAACATATACAGTAAAAGAATATCATTCGTGTAATATTTTTCATTTAGCAGGTGTTACAGCAGATAGCTGTAAAGACAAATTCTATAAGGGTGCTTACACAAATAAGAATGTTTTCAAAGAATATTTGAATAACAAGACACTATTTGATACAATTAATCCTAATTCAGCCACTTTCGAATATGTAAAGGTTATTAAGGAGTACGCTGAAGGATTGCCACCTATTCAACCAGAAAAAGAACATACCAGGTTTTTACTTGATTCAAAGGATGCTTGGTCGAATGTTTATACGAAGGATCCTGTAAAGACCTTTATGAATAAACCACTATGGAGATCATCGGATAACAACTATTTTATCTTTTACGCGGGTTCTAGTTGGGTTCTAACGCATAGTCAATATGAAAAAGATCTATCATCATCAACTGGAGGATATGCGTCTAGTACAGAAGAACAACCCTACAATGGTTCATGGAATCACGAATGTACAATAAAAATTCTAGATTAATGTGTATAACACCCTATTCCGACAATCTAAACAGGTTCTCATAATATATTGTAATGAATTCAACGACTACAACTGTACCTGACAGTACAGTTGTACCGACTATTATTAATAATGGTATAAGTATCTTTCAAGGATTTCTAATTGGCTTAGCAATGACTATTTATGGAGCAATACCCTGGAATCTACTATTTATTTATACACGCAAGTATGGCCTAGGACTCTATACACTCGACAAACATGAGGACTGCTTGCGTATCCAAAAACGTATTAAGAACACGAGTAGTCACATTTACAACGGCACGAAAGGCACTGGGTACGCAATAGGCTTTTGGTATTATTTGTACTGTAGTAATCATAATGAAAGCTATGAAGTATGGATGATTGCGACAGAAGATTCCTATAAAAAATTAATAGAAGACACCGACGAAGATGATATGGATACTTCTGTTAAAAAACGTGACGATGTAACGGGTGAAATGGTAACCGTTCAAAAGAAAAGTATTCATATTCTGGATCGTTGTGGATCTTATACAAATACATGGTATCGTACACGAGAGCTAAAGAATTATGAATGTGAGCCTAGACCTGAACAGCAAGTCATTATTGACGGGATAAAGAAAAAGTTTGAACTAAAGCGTCGTTGTGTCGCATTAATCCATGGACCTCCTAACACAGGAAAATCGGCGGTTGGACTTCTGTTAGCAAAGGAATATGGGGGATTTTACACGAATAGCTTTGAGCCCTGGGAGCCTGGTGATACAATAAATGTTATAGCGGAAGAAGCGACTCCAACAAAGGAAAAGCCCCTCATTATATCCATGGACGAGATTGACAGGCCCCTGGAACGGATTAATAAGACTATTCCTCCTCATAAAAATGTAAATATTGCCATTAAAGACAAGACAGGATGGAACCGTTTTTTTGATAACTTTAATCGCGGTCTGTATCCTAACGTCATTCTCCTTCTCACATCCAATAAAACGCCTAGTTATTTCGATTTATTGGATGATTCATATATGAGAGAGGGTCGTATTGATTTGACCTTTGAAATGAGATGTAAATTGGAATAATTATTTACCGCAAGATCCGCCGTTCTTACAGACGCTACAGTTACACTTATTATTGGGATCACATGAATCCTCGCCGTCAGATCGGCAGCATGAGTTACATGCCGATACGCGGATGTTTTCAATGTCCAAGAAGTTGTCAGTAGATGGGCCAAATGCCATATATATAGCGAAGGCTACCAATAAGACTGCGGCTATTATAACCGGAATACGCATAGATCCCTTCTTCATTCTACTAAGGGCAACTATTCTTTGAGAGACTTATAGATGGTTTCCAGCAAATAGGACTCTTCATGTGTAGCTTTTCCATAGATTAAGAGTCCCTGTTTTATAATAAATGACGTTATAAAATACATCGCCCCAATTATAATAGATAATTTTAGGCCATCATATGTGTCAAAAACTTGAAAGGCCAAATAAATCGCAACAAGAAACCCGACAGATGCCAGACCCCTAATAATCATCTTGACCTTACTGATCTCTTCGGGACATATGTAGGATTCAATGGTCGATGCTATAAGACCAACGGTCAATGTCCCATATAGAACCTGGTTTTTACTGTCTGTAAGGTCCAGAAAGACAGAATAGTCTGACAGAGGCCTCAAGAATAGTATGAAAAAGACGTACAGGATACCTGAATACCAGAAAGGATTGTCGATGGCCCTGTGGTCTTTCGACACTGATTCGTTATATGCGTAGATATCAGATAAATAGAAAACAGTGCTGGCGATGGCTATCATGATGACGAAGGATATGTCGTGAAGCGAAAAGACCGTGACAATTCCTATAATGGATGCCTTGATCAGTTCCGTAGTCGCAGGATCCACAAGGTCTCTGATTTCCTTGACATCCACTATTTCATCATAGAGCTTGAATAGTATCCCTGCCGTCACGGCTAATACAATTAATTTAGAATCTAGCATGAACCCTTGTTAGATTCTAGATATAAGAATTTGGATTTACAACTCATTTAAGGATACTATAGAGTTTCTCCAACAAATACGACTTTTCATTGACAGCTTTGCTTGAATTGAGCAGAATTATTTTGATGACGACTGATGTGATAGTGTAGGCGAGACCTGTAATATAGGTTAGAGTCATGCCTTCATAGACATGTACATTGTCAAAAAGACCATAGCCGATAAGAATGACGAACAGTGGTAGGGCTGAGACCCGTGTGAGGGTCTTGAGTGTGGAGGTCTCCTCAGGGAACAGATAGGACTCTGCGTGACAGGCGATAACCCCTAGGATAATGTTTGTGAATAGGAGGATGTTCTTGGCGTAGGAGAGGTCCAGGAGGTCATAATAAGGGGCAGGATCTGTGATAAAGGTGTAAACAGCTAAAATGCCAATATAGGCTAAGCCGGCCCACCAGAAGGGCTCGTCGATGCCCTTATGCTCATAGGGAAGCGTTTCATTGTATAAGAACTTGTCGGCTGTCCAGAAACCGACACTGATGGCTATAAGGATTACGAGGTAGGTGATGTCGTGTAGCGACAGGATTGTTAGAAAGCCAATCAACGTAACCTTTATGAGTTCTGTGATGTCGGGACCGAAAAACCCCTTTACTTCTGGGACATCCGATATGTCATCAAATAATTTGAACAGAGTTCCTGATAAAAAAGCAAGAAGCCCGTACAGGAAGTTCATTCACCCTAATCGGAGAACGGTAGAAAGAACGAGTCGTTTTACCTCATTCTTCTTCCTCATCCTCCAATTCCTCTTTCCCTGGCACCTGTTCTTCCTCTTTGAACGTAGCAAACGGTAAGGCGTTTACAATGCGTTCCATGAGCGGCGGCGGAATCGCATTGCCGATCTGTATGATGGCTTCCTTTTCTGTCCCTTGCCAGGGGTAATCCGCTGGAAAGCCCTGGATCTGTCCGAGTTCGGAAGGGGTTAGGGTTCGAAGCCAGTACTTGTTGATAGCTGGGTTTCTAAGGCCGACGAACAGGCGTGGGCAGAGATTGTAGGTACAGATGATGGTCTTGGAGGGCTGATCGGGATCTAGGACTTCTCCGTGATAGCCACCGCTTCGCTTGCCGAAACTGATCAGACCGTTGGGTTCCGTGATCAGATCAGTGATCTGAGGGTTCGCATCGATTTCCTTGGTGGACGCATTGCGAAGGCCCTTGACTAGGCGAACAAGGTTGGGATGGGGCGTGCCTGATGGTTCTGTTGCTGTCGTGGTAATCCAGAAACGCGGATCGAGATCTGCTGGGACTTTGGTGAATTCTGTGGCATTGTACAGATGGGGCTGGAGGATGTGGCGAATGGTTGGAATGGATGGATAGGATGTGATTCGGTGCCAGGGGATGTGGGGATATGGTTTACCGCCATCAACAGGCGATCTGTGGGCGATCAGGATGAGTCGCTGTCGCTTCTGCGGGACACCCGCATCCGTCACTTGAATAATCTTATTCGTCGTGTTATATCCATTACGTTTGAAGAGGTCCTTAATGATGTCAATGACGAGGCTAGGTTTATTTGTGACTGGATCTCTTCCATAACGGGCCATGAGCCCCTTGACATTCTCAAAGACGATCCAGGTCGGTTGGACAATGTTTGCCACACGCAATACTTGATGAATCAATTCATTTCTGGGATCTCCTGGGTTCTTCTTGCCGGCGTGACTGAATCCCTGGCAAGGACAGCCTGCTACCAGGACATCGATGATACCTTTGTATGGCTCAAATACCTTTGGAGGAATGGCTACGATATCAGGACATTTATTAATTGGATTCACCAGGTGTACGGAGTCTGGAAAGACTAGCTGGTGGGTCTTGATGGCTGGGGCCTTGAACTCTGAGAAGGCCACGACCTTATAGTTGGCATGTTCGAGGCCCAGAGTGTCCCCACCAGCTCCACTGAAGAGGCTCATGGCTCGGCGTTCAGGTTTGACTTGAACAAGTTCAATTGCTTTTTCTGGTACTAGTTCTGGTTCAGGCTGGACAATCTCATTTTGCGGAGCTAAGAGAGCGATCAACTGCTCCTTTCGTTTCCCACTGTATCCCTTGATCTTCCGCTCCTTACAGAGGCTAATAAGTTGGAGAAGGGTCTGTTTTGATAGATCCATGTTGGCTATTAGGGAAAGGAGTTTGTTATTCAAATTTATGTGGGAATTTTCTTGTGATAGGGTAGGGATATGCCAAGGACTAGGAGACGGAAAGGGAATAGAAGGGTTACGAGGAAGATGCGGGGAGGGAGTGGTTTAAAACGTAAAAGAGAAGAAGTAGAATCTACCACGCCTTTGTCTTTAAGCAATACAGAAACCTCCTTAGTAAAAAAAATAAATATGAAACAATATCTTGAAAACCTTAAATATGAAGCGATATTTAGACGAGAATCTAATATTAATACACTACAGCGAATAGGTAAAAAATTATTTATGAATAATTCAAATGGCACATTGACAGAGACATCTGTTATTATTGCTAGATCGCATGGACATATAGTAGGTGCGATTAAATGCCCTAAAGATACAGCTATAATAACGTCGGGTCACGGTGATTATGTAGATCATAATGTATACTCAGTAATGGCTCCAGCAGTAATAAAATTATTATTCAAAAGTTCTGAAGAAAAACCAGCTTTAGATAATTTTAAAAATTTCTTAAAGCTAAAACTAGGATGGTCAGGACACTATGGACCAGATTCTTTAATTAATAGTGTTTCATATAAAACACCAGGATCTTATGTTAAAAATGTATTATTGACAAAGTCAGCAAATGATTATCGAATTGAAAATGACCCCCTTAATGATTTTAGGGGAGTATATGATATAACCGATAGTATAGTACAAAATGTACTTGAATATAATGATTTTACACATCAAAAATATGCTTTAGATTTAGAGGATAAAAAGGATTTAACAACATTGACATCTTTAAAAAAATTTATTGAAACACTAATTAAGGCTGGAGGGAGAACTTTGGGAATTGGAGGAGAAAGAAGGGATTTAAAATATGCTTTAGACCATTTACCACCAATAAGTAAATATAAACTTATTAAACCATTAACTGACCGCATGTATGGGCAAACAATGTTTAGTGGTATAACTACAGAAGAAATTTTAAATGAGCTTCATACAAATCCTGATTTAGGATATAAGGGTCATATAATATTTTTAATTGTATATGCTTGCGGATCATGGGCTGAGGGAATTGATAAAAAAATACGAAAACAAATTAAATTAAGTGTAGGTGCGGCAAATGGATATAGTTTAGCTGAAAGTAAAGAATTTCCAGAACCCCCAACCCCTTTTAATATATCACCTAACCATCCACCGCCTACAGGATATAAAACTGTAATTAGTAGTCCATCAGATGTTGGATATATAAGTCTTGCTAATAACAATTCCAATAATGAGTAATATAAATCAAAAATTATTTAATAGGAAACTTCCCATAGTTTTCCCTATAGAACAGACGAACAGGGTGTGCGGTCCATCTGCGATAGGCTCGACGTTGACGCCATTGTCGCTGGAGTTTTACGAGCTGGGGTGTCAGATCCTTGCTGGGACTCGGGTAAAAGCGAACAATATTGTAATCGGCTAGGTCAGGAATAGATGTTGTAGGGATTCCCCTGGCGAAACAGGTGAAATGATCCTTATAGTATTTTATTAGAAAGTACACGGGTTCATTATTCATCTACAGAGTCACATTGTTAGAGCTTAAGGCTATTAAGAAATGGAATCATAATTCCATGTCACTGCCTTTAACCGTGTTCACGAATCTATTTACTATTGTTGGGAAGGATCCTTCTGCCAATGAGTATGTTGAAATGCTCGGTATCTGGTATATGTTTTTGACGAGCTTTGGGAAGTTGACACCAGAGGACTCCGTTGTCATTCAGATGGATGAAGTTACCTATGAATTCATAAAGAACACGGGTGAAGTGGATGACTTTTTGAAAGAGGTTACTGTGGCAGTTTACAAACAGCCAGAAACATCTCTTGAAGGAATGATTGCTAGATATAATCTTGCCAGCAAACTTCAAAAGAAAGAACCTGGTCGCATGTATCTTCATTTAGATTTGGATGTTCTAGTTTGCCGAGATTTGCGTAACCTATACGATGATGTTATGATACAAAATCGGGTCCTGTATACCACGGAAGAAAAGGTGATTAGTTATGCGGGAGATATTTTTTCAGATAATTATTTGGGATCTCGTGTTCAAATGGATGACAATACTCGAATGGATCTGTCTGGGACTGGGGGGATTAGTGCGGGAATCTTTGGATGGCATCATCTAGATCCTGAATTAAGTTCGTTCTTTACAGGAATTGTTGATAAGATTAAACAATCCACAGAAACCTATTACACATGGGATCAACCATTCTTTAATGAGGCTGTTATTCGAAAGAAGATTGAGAATGAATGGTCCGTGTATCATGTAGATTCAGGTATGGTTGGTATTAATGAAGAAATAAAACCAGATATGCCTTATGTCCTAATGAATTTTTCAGGAGACCCTGGAAATGGAAAGCTTCACAGGGATAAAATGATTGAGGCTGTTGAAATTGTGTTTGGATGAATATTGAGAATAAGATAGAAAATATTTCTTATTAAGTATAGTACGAAATGTCATCTATTACGCTCGTACATTCCGTTTCTAATCCGGCACCGTCATCGTGTTCTGGAGTCGCAAGTAGCAGCAATGGTCAGATTCTGTACGGCTCCTTTCAACAAGAAGTAGGCTATGATTTTTATACATCTACAAATGGAGGGGTTTCATGGAGTGCTTTATCTGGAACATCTCCTGGACTAAATGGGCGATATACGGATATCACATGTAATTCAACAGGTAGCATCTTATATACACCTTGGCAAGGTGCTGGTTTTTATCAATCAACAAATTCTGGATCAACTTGGACAGATATCACAAATACTCTTGGTAATGGTGAAGATGGTGGTAATATTGTCGGTGTCGCAACAGATTCAACAGGTACAAAATTAATTGTATGTACAGTAGATTACATTTATATTTCATCAGATAGTGGAGCTACATGGACTTCTTCTACTTTCTCTCCATCAACAGTTTATCGTGTAGCCTGTAGTAGTGATTTCACTGTTCGTTTTGCGATTATTGGTACAAATATCAAATTCTCAACAGATCCAGCTAATCTTACTTGGACAACTCTTCCAGGAAATATAACAGCCAACTGGTCAAGTCTTACATGTAGTGCTGATGGTACAAAGGTGTTTGCTACTGATAATGCCAGTAATCTATATTATTTTTCAAGGGGTGTCCCTGTAACATTGATACCTGCTCCAAGCAGCATTGGTGTTATTTCATCCTATTCAAATGGACTTGGGCTAGTATCCTCTGGTGGAGGATTATTTACCACCTACAGTCTTACATATACACCACCTCCCTGTTTCAAAGACGATTCACAGATCCTTTGTTTTAAAGACGGAAAGGAAGTGTATCGAAAGGTCCAGGACATACGCAAGGGTGACCTTGTTAAGACATTGAGACATGGGTATCTAGCGGTTGATATGATTGGAACGACCAAGCTATCGAATAGCAAGGCGAATCACGAGGAGCACAGGTTGTACAGGTGCTCGAAGGAGAAGTATCCTGAGCTGACAGAGGATTTAATTATTACGGGTCATCATTCTATATTAGTCAGTAATATAACTGATGATCAGAGGGAGAAACTCATTAAGATTATGGGTAAGATATATATCACGGATAACAGGTATCGATTAGTGGCTTGTGTGGATGAACGGGCTGTGCCATTCGAAGAAGAGGGTGTATTCAATATCTGGCATATTGCTCTGGAAAATGATGACTACTATTCGAATTATGGCATTTATGCCAATGGTCTGTTAGTAGAGACGTGTAGCAAGCGATACTTGAAGGAGATATCTGGAATGACCTTGCTATAGCCTACCACGCAATTGCTTCCGCACGATAACGCCTGCTCCTAGACCCAGAAGAACCAGAGGGAGCACCAGAAGAGGATCCAGAGCCTGACGAAGAGCCAGAAGAAGAGCTAGAGCCAGAGCCAGTGCCTGATGATGAGCCAGTAGAAGGGGGTTGAGAGCTAGAACTAGAGCTAGAACTAGAGCTTGAATTAGATCCACTGGAGGATGATCCACCAGTTGATGATGTGGAAGAAGAAGGTGATCCTGAGGAAGAAGAGGAGGAAGAAGGAGGGGAAGAGGATGAGGATGAGGAAGAGGAAGAAGGAGGAGCTGGAGGCGGATTAGATCCTGTAGTTGTGGGGGGAGCCAGAAGATACAGAGGGGCATAGGTTTGGTTCCATGTACTATCATTTGACCAAGTACTGACATTGCTCCAAGTATCATTGGTTGTCACATTAGTAATAGCACTTTCCGTCATGTTACCGAAAAACGCACTCGCAAACACGGATGAAAGAAGTAGCAGGCTGAACATTTGTCTACCATAGTATACAAATAAGTGTTTAAATACTTATTTATATACTAAATAAATGAGCGACCTATCGTTTCATTGGAAACCATATGATGTTATGGCACCTTGTATTCGAGAACTAATATATTTTCAAGAACCCAGCCTTATATTCAAGGGACATTGTCTCCTAGATCCCTGTGTCTTCCCAGTTCAACGCGTACTCTCTGTATACGATCCATCCGGGGATACATGTCATATCTATCACATTGAGATTCTTGAAAAAGTCAGACAGAGTTTGCCACCACCTATCGTGGAAGAAGAGGTGGAAGAAGATGATACTATGGGCATTATGCCGTTAGAACTGATCGTATACAAGTATCGAGTTATCAAAGAAATGGAGAGTAAGGACGAAGAGGATTTGGTGCTGAAGCGGATTTATGAGCTGGAGCACGATATTCGGGCAAAAAATTCGGACGCACTTTATCGGCGGCTAAATGGGATGTACGAGGAGTTTTAGGTCTCTGATAAAAATTGATAGGGGTGTCTGTCCTATTCGTATAGAAAATGATGCTCAGCCATACCTTAGACAAGGTCCGTTATTTCCGAAATCTTCTTGTATCTGAGGATACACGGGTCCGCATTCTCATTACAGGACCAACGACCGATCTGATCCATACCCTAGACCTGGCAATAAGAGATATGAAGGATGTGCCTATAAATCAATTGGCGATTCTGAGGGAATATGTAGCACCTCGGCTAACTGAGGCTAAGAAGATGACAAATAGGGATCCTATTCTAGTCTATGTTCGACGATTCCATGACTCATTTGCGAATGCTTTAATGGAGGAATATGGGGACTGTGAGGTGATTGTGTTTGAAAGAGATCCTATGATAGAATAAAAATATTCTTTTATACCTTATACCTTTTAGGGTATAAGGTATAAAAGAATATTTAGTATCTCTATACAATAATTATTTTCTGGTATGTTTACGAGATTTGCTGGATTTACGTACCTTACGATTATTAGAAGACTTATGCTTCCTTGTGCGACTAGATCCACCTGAAAAGATAGATGCTAGATCATTTGCGATTTGTTTTTTACGAATTCCATTAATATTAAGTAAGTCTTTTTCTTCAGGTTTGGCCGCAGCTGATGAAGAATGAAGACCTAATAAATCTGCTGTTGCCATTGGTAATTTTCCATGTGCGGCAAGTTTAGCATTTCGTTTAGCTCGTTCTTCAGCTTTTCTTTCTTCTTCCAAAATACGCTTGTATTCTCTATCACGCCTTGCTTCTTCACGATTTGCTGCCATTTTTTCAGCAGCACGTTTCAATGCTTCACTCTGTACAGCTGTAGAAGTAATTGGAGCCGCCTGGGCCTTTGCTGCTTCTCTTAATGCTTGCTGTAGGATACGCTTTTCTTCCTCACTTCTCAACATAAGTTCACGGGCAAGTTTATCTGATGCCGCTTTTTCATTACTAAGTCTTTTCGCAGCATTTGCTGATGCTTTACGTTCCGCCGCTTTTTGAGTTCTTGTTTTCAACTTATGTAAATTATAAATTATCTCACGTAATTGTCCTATTTGTTGATCATGATATGTATTATCATCCCAAACTGAATTGTACCCTCCTGATCTTATACCAGCACTAGCAAAATCAAGAGGATCAACATCTAATTTTTGAATAACATCCCCAATAACTAACGATAAATCAAATCGTTTTCCATTACACAATAGCGATACATGTGGTCTAAGTAATATTTCAAGAAGACCATCCTTTGAAACATCAATACCGAACCGTTTAATTACACATTTAACTCCGGGGTCACCGGCGGATATTTTCATTGAAAATAATTCAGGGTGATTGGTGCGTAGAGATTCCAACGCAGCTGATTGTGCTTTTGCCCTTATACTAGCAACTTCTTCAAAAGAAGGTGGAAACGTAGAAAGAGTTGTAGATCCGTATAAAGGATAACCCCTGGATGAATGAGAAGAAATAAGAGGGCTGGCAGTAAGCTCTCTTACAGAAGATGATACTGTAGGAAGAACTGTAGAACCGTATACAGCAGGATAACCCTTAAATAAAGGCAAAGATGAAGACATTCTAATAACCTCCTAGAAAAATCTGAATATGGATATTTGTAAGACATACTACTCCAACTTCACAAACACCTTCGAAGCAAAGAGATCCTCCAGTAATGGCCACATCTTGGACGAACAGAAGCGGCTGTTGAGCAGGTTGTTCGGATTGAGTTCGTGCTTTAGTCCAAGGTCTTTCATGGCCGTTTTGATTTCGGGCGTGATCGGAAAGACGGTAGTTATTGGAACGAACTTGAAGTTGTGGTCCCATCGTTTGCCACCATGGGCGGCCCATAAGTCACAGTCATAGATACGTTCTGTAAGTTGAACGACCATCGCATAGCGTTGTTTCCCCTTATTAGCGGTCAGAATCACCGTGTCATTTACAAAGAGGTTGGCAGCTCCGCAACCGAGGATCTTATGGTCGAGACCGATCATAAGATCTTCGTATGAAGAATTGGAGACACTATGTTCGTCTGTGTACGTGACACACTTGAGGTTATTTGGAGTTGCCATTGTTAGTAACAATAGTGACGTGTTTATAGTTCAATTTTGCCATATCTGTAATAAAAAAAATTGAACTATAAGCTTTTATAAAAGTAAAATGTATCCAAAATGTTACATACAATTCCAAATAAACTATTGAGGGCAACCGTTATTAAACGGCCATCCGCATCCATTAAAAGTCCCTATGTGGCCGACATAGAACTCGAAGACGGCACAAAAGCCTTGTGCCATAGTCCAGGACTAGGCTGTTCTGGCATGGTTGTTCCAGGGAAAACCATTTACGTCAGTGCCAGCAAGGAGGGATCTAAGACGGCCTATACAACCCAACTAGTCGAACACGAGGACGAAGAGGGTGTGTTTCGGGTCGGCATTCATCCCATGGTCAGTCAAACGGCAGCTCGGAACTTACTGAGCGAAATATCCAAGGAGGCCGTCTGGTCCAGTGAAGTGAAAGTGGGTGATCATACTCGTATCGACTATGTTGGGAAGTTGCCGTCTGGCAAACTGATCTATGTCGAAGTCAAAACTGTCATGGTGAGCTTTGAATGTGAGAAGCCACGGACCTTGCGTAGAGCTGTCTTCCCAGACGGCTACAGAAAAAAGGTGACAGATCCCATGTCACCCAGGGCAGTCAAACACGCGGAGGTACTGACGGAACTCGCGAAAGACCCAGCGACAGAACAATGCGTACTCCTGTTCGTCGTCCCTAGGACAGACTGTCAGAACGGTCTGAGGATTAATCCCGCGGATCCGATCTATAGGGAAGCTATAAGAAATGCCTATAAGGGTGGGGTTCTAATGAAGGGATTCGCTCTAGACTATGGACTCGATGGGACAATCAGGCTGGATAGGGAAATTGGGGTCTATTGCTGAGCATATTTTTGTTTTTTCGGATACCTAAAATTTGATCGATCTGTTGTATTAGTTATAATTAACAACATGTGTGACGGAACCGGTCAATGTTTAAAAGCCTGCGTCTGCTATTGCTTCGACCCAACAACTTACGCAAATTTTCCAACCTGTACCTGTGGTCACAGATCGCATAATGGCTTCTGTTCGGATTGCCCAAAAGGCTGTACCCCAGATATTTGTATGACTTGTCTTAAGACAGGGCCGAGTTACCAGATCGGATTGGGACCAGATCATATCTGTCGGTCCTGTAAGGAGATGAACAGGGGTTCGAATCCAATCCCTGATATTGCGTTAGGCTCGGCGACTGTTGCTGCTTTGACAACAACGACAGTAACAACAGAAGAAAAGCCCAAGCGATCTCGTCTAGCCAATGTCCTTGTCGCTGCCAGTTCAGCAGTAAATACAGGTGCGACCTATGTGGCCAAATCCAATTCTGTATTAGCTCCTCTGGCCAGTCAATATCTGGCGAAACAGAGCACCGATTCGGCGGCAGATCAGGGGCGTCAGCTTGAGGAGATCATTCACGCGGCGGCCCAGAAAATCCCTGGGATCAGTCGAGTTCTAAGGGAACTGGAGATCCGTTCCTTCTTCGGGGACTCATCTCTGAATGGTGTGGATCATATGATTACCCTTGGACAGGTCCATATCCTTATTCAGGACAAGTGGAAGGAGACAACGACGCAGCAAGAAGTAAGCCAGTTTATTACGTGTGCTGAGCGAATCCAGAGTCGTTTAGAGAAGACAGACAGGATCTATCTGATCTGGGCATCTAAGAAGGAACCGACATCCAATTCAGCCAAGATGCTGAATGAACGCAATGTGACCCAAGTCTGTTGTGGAGTCAGCCTGGAAGCCCTGAGTCGCTGCGTGATCTTACAGGTGTGTGAATGCCTTTCTGTCAGTCCTATTGCTTCCCTCATGTCCATTGAAAGTGTCGTTAAGCCTGTACCGATGGGCCCCAGTCGGCATGCGGCAGTTGCTGTTCCTGTCACTACTGTTGCTACTCCTGCTCCTGTCGTTATCCTGCCGTTTGACGAAACAGTCGAAGGGAAGCGAGAGATCGATGCCATGAAACAACTTATCACCTCCATTCGCAATGGGATTTTACAGAGAGCGGAAACTGCTATGCGAATGGATGGCATCCCTGATATTTACATGCTCTGGACAAGTGCGATGCCAAAGTCCTTGGAAGACTGGTGGAGCGGTACAGTTACCAAGGTGGATTTCAATGGGTATTTGAAAACCGTAAAAAATATATGCTGGCCAACATCCAAGAAGCATCTGCCCTTTCGAAATCTGTGCTATTATACGAAGCTTCGAAAGATCAGTGTAGAGTTTGCTACGTTGGCAGCAGATTATGAACTGAGACGGAAAGGGTTGTTGGGGAAGAAGTCCGTGTGGGCGAAGGCATTGCCTGTGCTGAAGGCATTGGCGGAGCCCATGACAGATGCGGAGTTTCGGGGGGGCGTCAAGGATACACTTGATTATCGCCAAGAGAAGCCTGAGCATGTCCGTCATTTGGAGATGGCCTTTCATACGCATCAGTGTACGCCTTATTAGCTTGGCTACTTAGCTCGGTGCTAAGTAGCTAGGCTACTTAGCTAGGTGCCCATTGCCTAAGACTATCACCTTTCGGTCCCAGCTCCGCACTTCTAAGTTTTTGTAAAGCCTTCACGTGATCTGTGACTGTTGTGGCGGCCTTGACCTCCTTTCTGAAATTCATTCCCGCGTTATTGCCCTTCTTAAGAGCATCTGAGGCCGTCTTCCCCGAGATGCGATGAGTGGATACTGTTTCGTTATTTTTTGGCATTCTATACTAACAAAATATAAGAATGGCGGAGTTCAATTTTATTTCTGGCTAAAGGACAAAAATAAAATTGAACTCAAGTGCCGCAGAAATTGAGCCGTTGATCACAACATAATTATCCAAAATGGAATTCAAGTTTGGCCAATACCTTGTTCGCTTTATCCAGAATTCAAATGACTCGATTCTACGCTTCGAAGACACCGCTACCTGTCGGATCTATGAGGCCACACTGCTAGATAGGGCCTACATGGACTATGGGGTCTTTGGAGGCCTGGAGTTCATCAATCGCATCGTTATACAGGGACTTCAAAAGAAGGACACAGGTGTCCAGGTATCCCTTGACACAGGAGCAAGCGATCGCATTCGCTTGTCCCTGACGTATACACATCCCATGGTTCCCAAAAAGATCGTGTTGGATCTGGACTTGATGGCTGTTCGTCGCACATCCGCCACAGAGGACGTAGAGGTGCTGGGTAGACGGGTTCGGGACCTAGAGACGGCGTTACAACGGCAACTGGCATCCACATCCGCGATTGTAGATCCATTGGTAAGTCGGATCAAGGATCTCGAAGGGACGATCCGTGAATTGGAGGGAATGAGCGGGGGTATGGTTATGCTCCCTGGCGGTGGCCCGCCTTGTCCTGAGGATACAGTGACGGTGGAATTTGTGTTTAATGGAGGCAGGTCCATACGTACTTTAAATACATATACAAGTACCAATCCATCTGGATTCAAAATACCCACACAGTACTGTAGTCAGGGACAGTACATTATACCATATGATAGCATAATCTCTATTAAATCTCTTAGACAGCTCAAGTACTTGAAGCGATGTACAACTCTGTGTCTGGCCGGCTTCTGCGATTCACCTGACTTCTCCTTTATTGGCGAGATGAAACAGCTCCAGTACTTATACATTACAAGTCACGCGAATGCGGGGGCAACTCATCAAGAATGTACTAACGGTGGTCGCAATCCTTCCCTCACAAATATCTCTTGGATCACCAATCTTACCAATCTCCACCATGTCAGCTTCTTTGGTTGTACGCAGCTTGTAGACATAACGCCTCTCAAAGAACTTAAAAATCTGAAAATACTGGATATTCGATTCACAGGGGTTAAAAATACAGAATGCGTGGTCAATCCTGGTCTGACTATTACAAAATAAAAAATATAAAAAAATATATATTTTTATGTGTTTATATATAATCTTTACGACTGACGAACAGGGAATCAGTTGGCTTTGCTCGTTCTAAAGCCTGTAGTTCGCAATGTATATTTTTAAAGCAGTGAGCTATAGCTGGCTCTGGATGCGATCCAATTAGATAATTCGCTACAATATTTCCTACTCGAGTTATTTCTAACTTATTTTTACTGATTATTCTTAGTGGAAAGTACGTAGTTCCTGGATTACTGTGATTTGAATATACTTTGACTAGGTCATCCATATCACCATCCATTAATAGACCCTTTTCATCCATTTGATAAATTGTTTTCCTGACTAGAGGCATATAACATGTATCAAATGTATCTACTGTCATAATATCTAAATTATTTACCATTACAAAATCCACATCTTTGATTTGTTGATGAAGATTTTTAGACTGTGTATCACTAATAAATCTAAACCTATACAACAACTGCTTCTTTCGATCTGTAACTGCCTGTGTCAGCTGCTTGGTATAATCTACAATGCCATCTGTCCATAATTTACTGGCCTGTTTCAGAAGGTCATGGGTCACTGGAAACATGTGATTGGAATGGCTGCCATTGACAGTACATACACGTGATACAGTCGAATACTCTTTATCTATTCTAAGAGATCTATTTATCATAGTTACACAGATGGACATGGGGGTCGGTATTTGTCCCAGATCCTTGGTGGCATTAGCAGTGGCAGTGGTGATGTAGGTCTGGACGAGTTGAAGTGGATCCTGTATCAGAACAGACTCTTCTTTGCCCTGTTGGTTCATAACCGTCGTTAGACCATTAATCTCCCTTAGACACTGGGTATTAAAGGCTTTCAGTGACTTTGACACATATTTTGCGGCACTGATCATATTTTCACTCTCAATCTCAATACATTCATTGATCGCATCAAGGAGGCTTCTCTTAACAGCCTTCATCCAGTTCTCATACTTGGTTCGCACTGGATCATAGAGGGGCTGAATAGCCTTCTGTAGGTCAACGAATCCAATGAGATAATAATCCCAGGTAGCAGCAGGTTGACCAACGAAGGACTGCTGAAGATTGTGGAGGGACGGATAGGATCTGTCTTGACTGGCCGTCTGTACGAGAGGAGCCACGTGCTGTTCGGCGAGTTGGAGCATGGTTTTCTTGGCGATATCAATGGGTCTCGCAAGGCGATCTGATAAATCCTGGAAGTGGGGATCCTTGATCTCCTTGCTCACGGACTTGAACTTGCGATGAAAGTCTGCGATTAGTTGCTGTTGGCTTTCGATGCGGGGTACCACGAGCATATTGTAGGAGTCCTGGAATGCTGTGACAGGTATGTCTGTAAAGAGAGCCGGCGGAATAGTGTTCTTGTATTGGGCGATTTCCAGCTCAGCAAGAGTCCTGACAATGTCCAGCTTGTCAATGGAGATCTTCTCATTGTGATTAATGCCGTGTATGATCTGGGTCAGCGACGCATTCCATTCCGAGGCAGTCCTGCCTTCAGGAAGAGCGGCGAGAACCGAATCCACTGCGGACTGGAACCCGAGAAGCTGGTCCTCGAAGAGGCACATGTAATCATTTGCCTGAAGGGACTTCTTGAGCGACCGGTCCATCGTCTCCGTCTTTACAATGCCAATAGATGGCTGGAAGAGGTTCTTGATGCTGTCACGAATGGACTGATACTGGTCAGGATAACGGGTCAGAACGCGTTCTAGATTCTTGGCGGGATCTTTCACCAGGTCTGCGTCAGAAATACGGAAGAAGAGCTGGGGCTTTTTCATTCCCTCCATGTCAATGTAGGTCATGAAGCCGCAAATGGGCTCCATGAGTTTCAGGGCCTCATTCTGGAGCATCATGCGTTCATTCAGAATCAGGACGTCACTGACGAGGTAGGCGAACAGGAGAAGCTGGGGGTCGTGGCTGGAGTCTTCTAGGGCGAGTCCCTGGCAATCGAGGAGCAAGAGACGCTCCTTCTCACAGAAGTAGTAGTCAATGCCACGGGTACAGTGTTCGTCGTTGTCCTGGGTCATGAAGGGCTTGACGGTGGAGCCTCGAATGCGACTGAGAATGGCGTTCAGGAAGGTGGATTTGCCCATGCGGGCCTTTCCCAGAATACTGATGACGCGGAAGGATCCTGAATCAGGGATACCAGTGGTATCCCTGAGGGACAGTTTATTGGATGCGATCTTAACAAGAGGGCGGCTCATATTGATTATTGGATAGTTATTAATATAGTTTGCTTTGTACGGGGCTTCTGTTTGAACGTTAATTCGGACTTCAATTTTATTTTCTAGGAAGTCAGCCACTTGGTCACTTGTTCCTGGAGGCCAGGAACGCCATCAAACATGCCGATCTGTAGAATTAGGGTCTTATCCTTGGCCTTACTGTTTAGATCATACTGATTCATGATATTGATGAGATTCGTGTCTGTAATGTGTTGTGGCATGGACCCTATCAGTCGTGCGGCTTCATAGGATGGCTTTGAGCGAAGAGCTTGGACAATGTTAAGTGGCATTCTATGTAGTCATAGTAAGTTGCTTTAGATTGCGAATAAAAATATTTTAACGCAATCTAAAGTATTAACGCGATTTTAAGACAATGTCCATTATAATCTTTGTAGTATACCTGATAGCTATCGCGGTCGCAGGGGCCACGACCTTTGCCATCGGATTCGTCTATTCTATGAATGATCTGTTGATAAGTGGTATCGTATGTCTCTGTCTATTTATTGTTAGTTTGATCGTATTTCATTTCTGTTTTTCCAAGTACTATTTTACAAAAACACAGACTCAGACAAATCCTAGCAGGGGATTCACCACGAATAACATGAATACCATGAAACGCAATAAGTCGGACACAGATCTAGAACTGATTAACAGGGAGTCGAAGGCGAATGCTGTAATAGATCCTGAGGTAGACGAACAGAGGTTGGTGTAGGGCAATATATTCGATTGTCTTAAAAATAAAATTGAAATTTTAAGTTACATAAATAGTTTATGTCCGTCATCTAATTCATTAATATCCATTTAACCTTACAATGAGCATTTCCAGTAGTTTATCGAATAGTGTATCGGCGTCTTCTTCTTCTACAGTCACACATACACCAAAACCTTGGTCAATTGCTATATTTGAGCGTGAGAGGTCGCATCTAACCAACTTTGTTAAAGATAAGGTGCTTCATCTTCTAGATGACACAGAAACGCGTCGAATTATTATTCGAGCACCAGTAAAATCAGGCAAAAGAGAACTTGCTGAATATATGGCTCTTCGTGATATGATGTCAGGTGATAGTACACGATGTCATGCCTTTCTGTCTGCTTGGCATCGCATAGCTGATGAGGAACAACGAAAAGAACTTGCTGAACACAACCTCAAAGTATTTCCTATAACAAAACAAAAAGATGTGGAAGCGTATATGATATGGAATCGAGCCCAGATAAGAGCAGGAAAGAAGATAGTTAATCATCTTGATGAATGTGATCATGGATCGGGGCAACGCCAGGTTCTGAGTAAGATATGGCGTCAGGTTCGTGACAACGTAAATGTTACAAATATCCTGTACTCTGCCACTCCTGAAGAAGTTTGCTTTTCGAGTGAAATTGATGATTCAGAACACAATGATATGATGGATGAAATGGTCGCAGGTCATCGTGTTGACTATATTCCTCCCGAAGGATACTGTGGCCCTGGACACTTTCTCGATGCGGGACTTGTATATGAGGCGAAGCCATTCTTTGAAAATACAGAAACATCATGTCGCATCACTGAGCAAGGTTGTGAGATAATATCAGGACTTCGTGCTTCAATCGAAAGTCATAGCAGACGCAATATTATCATTCTGCGTCTCTCGTATATAATGACAACAGGATCAAAAGATCAACGAAAAGAAAATAAGGCAATCTATCAGTTTCTTCGTAATCTAAGTAAATTCCCAGAGTTAGAGGGCATAAAAATTGTTGCTGACAAGGGTGACAAGTTCAACAATATTCCAGGTCTAACTCCCCAAATAATTGACTGGTCTAATAGGAATTACTGGGATCTAATTACTGACAGACACCCACTTATATATGTAATTGATCAGACATCAACGCGATCAACTGAGTGGACATGTCATGATCGTATATTTGCGACCCACGACTTTCGCAACAACATTACCTTTAGCGTTGTCTCACAGGCACAAGAAAGAGTAAATCATTACGCACAAAAGTATGGTAGCTTTCAGCCTATTCGCGTCTATGGTAGCCTCAAGACCTTTCAACTTTCAGCAGGTCGTATCGATTACGATACATACCTTAAGAATGAATGGAAGAAGCAAAAAGTGGACCGTCGTTCCGCAGGTGGAGCTGAACTCTATAAAGTAATTAATGCCGCAACTCGCGTACTTCACCCTTCATATCCTTCCCCCCTCTCGCCAGCAGCAGCCGATCAGGCCCTACAAGCCCTAGGATGTTTAGGGACATCAATACTCTCAGAACGCGTCACAGGGACAGTAAAAACAGTACCTACTATTCGAGCGACGTTTCACCGCTGCGACCGTGAGTCCTTTGGAGCTTTGGCAACGACGCTCGTTGAGGGTCGCACATTTCAAAATCCCTTTGATCGATCTATCGCAGAAATGACACGCCAAGGAATTCCTCATACAGCCCCTATGTTGGGGTATATGCGAGGATGGAAAGTGCTCGACTATGATCGTGATCTGAATGTTACCGATCCCCATACTGGTATCGTATATGGTGCTGGATGGGGCTTTACAATAATACCTGGTGGCAATGACCCTAGAGTAACTATATGCTATAAGGATGGTGTGCTAGGTGTTGCTTTGCGTGTCATGACAGCAACTCGAGATATCGACCGATTATCAGCATATAAGTCTATGTATCCATCTAGAAACCCTAGATAAATTATGAACAAAATATTATTTTTTTGAAAATGTACAAATACTACATAGCCAATATTCGATCCCTCGTATATATAGTCTTCCTCAGCCTAGACACGGTCCGTTTGCCCTGAAAGGTATTGGTCTGGTGGACAGTGTGAAGGATGGTCTGTCTCGGATCGAGCTGGATCATGGGCTCCGTGAAGTTGTTGGTCAAGGCCTTCTCAACGGCACACGGCTCTTCATCATCGTATCGGTGGTCTTTCAAATAAGACGACCTATAAGCTATGGTACAATGGATCGCATGCCGATCGTGATAAGGTCCCGCTGTATAGATCGCATCCTCATCCACAAAGTACATGTAGACCTTGGAGCAGCCGGCGATCTGGATGTCAGGATGCTTCTGGAAGGCGTCCACGACCGAACTGATCCTAGTCGGTGGATAGTAATCGTCATCATCCATGACAACGATTATATCCCCCTTACACAACGCTGTAAGCTGATTGAGCTTATGACCCAGTGTGTGCTTCACAGGATTATGGATGTATTGGGCCGAGGGAACAGACGAACAGAGTGCTTGATTGATCACCTGTTCGTCTGGATCTGAATCATCGAGAATCAGCCATTCCGTGTGTTTGTAGAGCTGTTGGTTGTAGCATTCGATGAGGGCTGGAATGAACTTGGACCTGTTATAGGTCACAGTAATAACGGATACGAGCATGAGTGGTGATTTGTGTTGGGTGGTCTGGGTTCAAATTTAGAGGTGTCTCGGAAATAAAATTGAAATCTGGAGGGGAGGTAGAGGAGGATGGAAGTACCTGTAATTCCTATCCAAATTTAAAGATGTCTGTCGCTAAATCCAAGAACTCCATTGTCGCTACGACCGGCAATAAGGCCGAGGCTCTCCTCTGTTCTCAGGCTAATATCAGGGCCGCATTAGAACTCCACTTCGGCAAACCCATTAAACAAATCAGTCAGATTAGTGGCCGCAAGAAGGCCGATAATCTGATTGAGTTTGATGACGGGACTCGCATCCCCGTCCAAAACAAGAACGGTCCCTGTGATGGCCGCGGACACAGTGTTGATCGCCGCAAAGTCTCTCTGTTGACGGGGGATACAGGCCTTCATAGCCTTTTAGAAAAAATCTGTTTGAAAAAGGAGTCTTGTGCTGAACCAGTAACTATTCCAAAGGCCGTCAGTGAGCTGTGCGGATCCCTGTGTCTTCTCGGATCTGACGAAACAGTAAAACCCAAGTACTTCCTCCATACCACTATGGACGCAGAGGCGACACGGATTACAACTCTGTCCATCGTTGAATCAGATACATTTATGGCCAGGGTGAAAGCCGATATGTTCCCCGTCATGGAAACAAAAAAGACATGCGTCCATCTCAGTCCCAACCTGTATTTCCAGAGGAAGGGAGGCGGAGCCACGGATCACAGTCCCGATGATATTCAAACCAAACTCCGTTTCAGTCCGAAACCTAGTAAGGCGATTCCACATCCGACAGATCTCTTCAGTCTGTTTACTGAGTTACCGCTGGTCTAAGCAGATACGTACTATAGTAGGTAGATGGTTGAATATTATTGTGGCAAATGTAGAAAAACATTCTATCAGAAAAGTCATGCTGACAGACACAAGGCACGAAAAACACCCTGTTTTTTTGTAGAACCTATAATAACAACACCAGTAGAACCACCTAAACTACCTAAGCCTAATACTACTAATGAACCAGGTCCCAGATGAATTCATATGTCCTATAACGACCAGTATTATGTCAGATCCAGTGATTGGATCTGATGGACATACCTATGAGCGATCAGCTATTACAGAATGGCTTAGGGCCCATACAACAAGTCCCATAACACGAGAGCCCATGAATGTTCAGGGGCTCAGGCCAAACCATTCACTCAAATCCATGATCCAACGATTTAATGCCACTCCAGCCGTCACGGTAGTCCCAGTCCAGCCAAAAAAACCACCACCAAAACAACAGAAATCACAACAACAGTCACAAGCCCAAGTAAGTCTCATCAATAATGACCATTACTACGCCATTTCCGTCTTCCAAGAGGATGCGTTACGTCAAAAACCACCTGTTCCAGTTGTAGTCCAGTCACCCCCTCCTCAAGGACCCCCTCTAAACAAAAGAAATATGGCCATTATTTGTTGTTCGTTCATATTCATCGTTATAATGATTTTTATTTTCCGACAGTTTGAGTAATTGTTGAAGAGGGCTCTGGTTCTTCGCCAGTATATTCGGCACAACCAGCCGCATGTCTTAAGGTGAGCTTACTGGATTCCTTCCAATCCGTTCCCACTGCCTTCTCACTCATAAAGTATAGATCACCACCATTTAGCTTAAGACCCATTTTCGAACCAATCGGTTTATAGTTATGATACCACTGCCAGAATATCGGCATTTCACAGCCAAGACGAACAGCTGCCACTTTTCGTCTTTCTGTGTCTCCATGAAATCCGATCCCACATGTCTTAATATCGTAATAGTAATTGCCCTCACCCATCAGGTCTTCAGTCCCTAGCAATTCTGTAAGAACTGTTTTGAGTTTCTTGGTCAGCGGCACATCTGACCAAGCGACCACACGACCCTTTCCATCCTCATAATTCGGCTCATGGCCTTCATTGGCGAAGCATAGGTTCCAACGAGCTTTCTTGTTGACTACCCGCTTGTACATCAGGGCCTTCTTGTCAACGTCGAGAGCGGCCTGTTCTGCGAACAAGGCCTCGTGTGCGTTTGGCATGCCAAGAATGGTATCCAGGGCATTTCGAACAACTAGGATCTTTGCCTCCTCAGCAACAGTTCCTTTCGGAAGACCCACTGCTAAATTCGACGTCATACATTTCAGACCCTTTGCTTCAAAACGAGTCCTCAGATCTTTGAGGAACTGGACGGAGAATCCTGTGCCTTTGGTCCCCGTTGTCCCTATCTTTTCCATCCCCGCATGATTCTCCCCACACTCCCCAAACGTTAATGTAATCGTGGATTGTATTGCGTTCATTTTAAATGATATAATTGGATAAATCGTCGCCCAGATCTAAATCTAGAGCATATCGGACTTCAATTTTATTTTTCGTAAGGTTCCTCAAAGTCACAGGGAATACCATGGTACACGTCGGGTAACAGGGTTGGCCAAATGTACTTGACAGGACAGTCAAAATAAATCTGGTTCTGTTTGGACAGACGGACTTCGCACGGATAGCCGTGATGACACAGAGGTCTGTCGATGGCCTGTTCTGGTTTTAAATGACTGGCAGGATTGGACGAAAAGCAGTAGCGATCTGTCGCTTCACTCATCCATTTGTAATTCTTACAGGCTCGAAACAGAAATTCGCGTTTTTTGGAGTCTTGTGGAATCACCTTGTACCATTCTTTGCCTGAGCCCCAGGTTACATTGTCCTTGCGATCGTACCAGTAGCGATTGGCGATCTGTCGCTCTACGAGATCTGTATGGTCCCAGCCTGAGTAGGTCCATTTTTCCTTGTAGAAATGTGTGTCAATCAGATTATGACTAACATCACGGATCTTCATATAGGCGTAGTTAGATTGGACACAGTAGATGCCTCTGAACATCAGGGGTCTGTGGTCTTCTGTGTCGAGTTTTCGGACATCACCGATATAAATATAGTCATCGGGACATTCTAGAACCGCAATATAGTTCAACATATTATTGTTTAATATGTTGAAATATTTAGATTGGCTACTAATCACCCTATTTATTCGGTAACTAACATCCACATAGACCCCCCTCCAAATACCCCTTTTGTTATATTATTTACAATTTCATAAGAGTCCTTTTGAATAGCTTTTAATTTATCATGAAATTTAAATAGTGCGTATGAATTAGAAAACTGTATTTTAAATTTGGTGTTAAATTGTAAAAATACATATAAAAAGTACTGTTCATTCCAAAATCTTCCTTCCTTTAACCAATCAAGAGGGTAATCGTATGGAAAAAATATATCATGAATGTGTACTAGTACATTTTTCTTTAATAATGGTAAAATTTTGGTAAAATAATACATCACATCACTATCTAACTTTAATACATGAGATGAATCAATAAATAAAATATCGTGTTCATTGAGATTTTTAAACATTTGTAAATCAATATTTTCCAATTTATCTTTAATTAAGTTTATTTTACCTTCATCATGTAATTTGACTAAATAATCAGTTGGATATGGTTCAATACATGTAATCTCTACATCCAAATTAAACATTTCTTTCGTATTATACGTTAGCAAAGTTGAGTTACCGCAACCTATTTCAATTATCTTTTTTGGTTTATTTTTTTGTAAATAGTAATGTAGTAGTCTACCATCCATCCACTCGAACGCTTCATTTGGAATGGTATATTGTAATTCTTGCTGACGTCTAGCAACATTTGCTTGTAATTCGGAATTATTCGCAATACCAAATGTGCTATCAAACTTTGTTAAATAATTAGGTATTTCATTCAATATTTCAATATGCTTATCATCATTAAAACTAATATCAATGAATTTTGTACTAGTGTTGTTATAATCTTTTGTTATATTTGGAATAACTGAATAAAAATAGCCTGGATCAAATCCTTCGTTAATCATTATATACTTATTAAAGATTTTTTATTTAAATATTTTATACACATTATAGTTTAGTATAAATGACTCAATACTGGCGATCGAATTTACTCCCTGATCACTCTGCTCCACCGTCTTCCGCAGCATCCGTAGACATGAGTTTTATAGACCTAAAAGATGGGAATCAGCCTCTGATACGGGTTGTTCAAAGACCCTGTTGCGAAACCTCTAAAAAAACATGGATCATTATGGTTACCTTAATCATTATTGTAATTCTATTAATTATTATTGCGAAGCTTGTATCTCAATAGGCAAATTGATGACATGTAAAGTCCCATACAAATCCCCGCACGCAATGCCATCATCAGGAAGGACCGTGATAGCTGTAATGGGGGCAGGCCCGACGAACAGGGTTGTGAAAGTGTCCTCGGATAGACCGGACCAGGTATACAACTTTCCATCATAGCAGCCGGCCACGAGTTCGCCCTTATATACTGCTAGGCAGTGAACGGCGGCATCGGTTTCCACGTGTTCCAGCAGTACATCATCGAAAGACTTCATGTAGATACGAAAGGGAAATGCCTTATGGATAAAGGCGACCTTGGAGTTCGATAGGGCGACTATTTTGGTGATGGTATAGGAGGCGTCGAGTTTCACTTCATGAATACAGATGGATCGCAAATAGCTGGAACAGTCCCAGACACTAATTGACTTGTCTGTTGCTGTCACCAGATGGCCATTTGGAAGCCGAGTGATCGCAGTCACGCCGTCTATAGCAAGCGTCTGGATCGGCATGCCCTCCGCATGGGCTTTCTTGTGCCGCCAGATCTGAACTGTTTTGTCGGGCGTTAGCCTGGCAAAGCGGTCCTTGTCCAGGGGTTCTAGGCCATAGTATTCAGCATCATAATCAAATTCATCTACCTCATCCACGGAGCCCTTTTGATTTGGTCCAAAGGGATTATTCACATACAGATCGCCATCCTGGTCCACAGACACCAACTTGTTGTCAGGCATGACAATCATTTGTTGAACAGGGCTACAGACGGCGGCGATCGTCTCAGGTCTCTGACCTTTCATGCTTACAGCGTGAAGCGTCTCATCCTTGGACGAAGTGATGATATTGTAGCGAAAGGATCCTGGGACAACGGGAAGAGCCACAATGGAATGAATGGTGCTTAGATGAGCAGGGTAACGGAACCGAATATAAGACGGAGAGGGTTGTTGCTTTAAGAGGAGAAGGGATCTGGACCTGCGACTGAAGGGAATGTCCTGAATAAAGTCCTGTTCTTTCATTCGCATTTCGCAGAACTTCTTCTTGCCCTTGAGAATCCGTTCCAGGTTGATGGCAGCCTCTTCGTCAGTGACGCCACTGTCGTTGTAGAAGGACAACAGGGTCTGAAGGGGTTCGACCTCTTCGTGAAGGGCGATAGAGGCCAGTGATGTATACTCTTCGAGCGATCTACCAGATAGACCGAGGAGGGTACCGATTTGTTGAGTAGCAGTTTCAACAGACATGTTATAATGGATATTAGTAATAATTTAGGTAGGAGCACAAACAAATTTTAGAGCGGCAGTGGACTTCAATTTTTCTTTATTCACGCACCGCGTTGACTAAAAATCGCAGCCAAGACGGCACATGAAATACATAACCCTGCGTTTCCACAATGTAGCCAGTCGCGATATCTAAAACGCGACCCTTTTCGTCGTACTTGTAGTCTGTGTGCTGAAAATTTTTGTTGAACAGGGTTGCCAGATAATGCCCTTGCTGCTTGGCATTCTGGGCAGTTGGTGGGCCTCTGCCTGTTATAGAGTCACCTATGGCATACACATTTGGTTTGAACATTAGCTGGGAGTTGACGGACAGGTGTTGTCTGGGATGGGCAAGAACCCTGACAAAGGGCACAGGTTTGATGCCGCAGGTCCAGATGACAGGCTGATTGGACTGGAGTTGAATGGAACCGGTTTTCGTCTGAATGTCTATTTGCTGAATAGATGTCACTTGATTACCGAGCTTCAGTTGAATGCCCTTTGTTTGTATGTGTTGTAAGGCGAGTTCCTGGAAGGGCTTGGAAAATCCTTGAAGGATAGTATTGGACGCTTCGATGACGGTCACGGACTTATTGAGGTCTCTCAACTTACAGGCAAGTTCAATACCAGTTGGACCGGCTCCCAGGACTATGACATGTGATTGGTTGTTCAGGGATTCACGCAACTTGTAGAGGTCCGCCTCTGTCTTGAACATCAGGCAGTTCTCCTGGACTCCTGGAACTCCAAAATCATTTGGCTCTGATCCCGTGGCGATCACGAGGTAATCATAGGGATAGGTGGCTTTCTCTCCTCGGACTGTTTTGGTACTAGTGTTCAACGATACGCATGTATCTTGTATGACTGGAATGGTAGGCTCTTTATACAGGGGATTGGGTAACTGAAATGGTAAATCAAAAAATTCAGTCACATAGTCATGGTCATGGTAACCAGGACTCAACGCTTCCACCATTTTTGGCTGATTAAAACGATAGGGGGTCTTTGACACAATCTTGAGATCATATTTCGATCGATCAATATAATCTGTAAAGGATGCCGATCCCCACCCGTATCCGACCACTAAGACGGTCGGCTTTTTAACAGTATATTTCTGTTTGTATTCTTCTATCATCTTTTCAGCATGACCATACCCAATATTATAACAATAATCTATAACTGTTCCTAGCCTTGGAGCTAGGGCAGACAATGGTGCGAACATCCTTACTTAGAAGAGATGAAAAGGTGTTAGGCTGATTTCCGTTTACGGGTCTGTCGTCGCTTGGGCTTCTTTGCTTTTTTTTGCTTATAGAGTATGAGGGAGTTCACGACTCCATCGAACAGGTTCAGATCATGTCGCATTACTGTGAGTCCCTCAATTCCTGGACATCCTGGGTCCACAACATATCCGTACTTGGGATAGACCTTCGTTGTCAACGCTTTATGAGACTTTGCGTCATCCTGATCAACCATGAGGTACATCGATGGGATACCGCGTTCTCTTGCGAAGTCTTCTAGAACGGAAAAGAGAATTTGGATCGGGCTGATGGCGGGTTTCTTCATCCTAGGCTTAAGATTCGTCTGACGAACCAGATCGAATAGCCAGAGCTGTTTAGAACCTCTGCTACACCAGTCATTGTACTGAAGGATTGCTGTACCTTCATCTTTGGATCCCTTAGGCAAACTCAGATTTTCAACCAGAATAAATAAATGATAATCATCATCTTGGATCGATTGGCGAGCTACCTCCCTAGTTGTATCGAGAGCAGGCTTTCCATCAACGCGACGATCACCGAGCGTCTTCACAATAAATTCCTGGTCAGCTTCTGGAAGTAAGGATGGTCTCATATACATATGATAGCCGAAGTGATAGGATCCATCGATGCCTAAATCCCTAGATATGTAGCCGTGAAGGATCGCCGGTTTCAAGTCCATCCTCTACAGGCCTGTTAGAATATTTTGTAAATATCGGGGCAGTCCACATGCTTCACGAGCTCTCGTAGCCTTAGAAGGAGAATGGGTTTCCTGATCTTAATCTGATAGTTAGGATGATATTTGAAACAATCGACGATAAGAGAAAACAGCTGAATACGCTTCCTAATTTGATTGGCCGGCTTTGTTACAGGATCTAAGGCACCTCTTAACAACATGCTCATAAAATACGGGACAAAAGGCTTATTGGTGACGGACGAATAGGAGTTGGCTGCGGCGATCCAGACCTGTTTAATGATTTGGGGGAAAGGACTCGGCTTGTCCAGCCATCGCTTCATGATGGTCTCGAACTTGGGAAATGGACGATGGGCAGGCCATGGACTGTAGACCTCTGAGTCGCAGGCAAATTGTCGCTCGGGTGGGAAGCATCTATTAGGACTCCCTGGGGGAAGTCTCAGGGTCACGGCCTCTGTTAGCCGCTGTCGAGCAAGGTCCATTGTCAGCAACTCTTTGAACCGTCGCTCAAAGATCGGCTGAAGTGTTTCCATTACCTGTTTATCACTGGGAAAGTTTAGACTGATAGATCAAAAATAAAATTGAAGTCGGGGGCTAATAGGTAAATTTGATGTCGCCAGACAAACTATTTACAAGTATCCATATTATAATAATGTCATCTATCGACTTTACTATTTGCCCTATCTCTTTGAGTGTCATGAAAGATCCTGTGTCGGCCCCTTGCGGCCATACCTTTGACCGAGAGTCTTTGATGAGCCTCTTTGCGACGAAAACTTTCTGGGGTTCTACTACACAATGTCCTACGTGCCGTTCTTCATGGCCTAACTCTTTCAATGCGTCGAGTCCGACGAATTACGCTATTAGGGACGCAATTGTCGCTGTTTCGGGTGCTGCTACTGTTACAACTGCTCCTAGTTCTGCTACTGTTGTTGCTACTGTTGCTTCTGCTACAACTAACGCAACTAGTTCTGTAACTGAAACGAAAGCGGAAGCCTTTACCAGCATCAAGCCCTTAATCAACAGTCGCACCTTTGTCGGCAAGAATGGCAAGACCTACCTCCAAATCCAGGCATTTGTCCCCCCTGGCACGCCTCTAAACAGTCAGGGCACAGACTACATCTTCTCCATCGACAAATCAGGATCCATGGATAGTCCTGCCTGGGTCAAAGTGGATAAGGGCGATATAGGAATCACACGACTAGACCTTGTGAAACACGTCATCCGCACCATCGCCTCCATGCTAACTCCTGCTGATCGTATTGCTCTTGTGACCTTCAGCGAGTCGGCACAAAAAGTCATGGACCTGACACCCATAACCGCTCCAGGTCTCGGTAAGCTGAACAGGGTCCTAGATGGGATCTATGCGAATGGCTGTACTCACCTCTATGGCGGCGTCGAAGTCGCAGCCAAGATCGCCAGTTCTGATGAGTGCGTGGGTCGTCGCATCGTCGGCTGTATCTTCACTGACGGTGTCCCAACAGAAGACATTCCTCCTATAACAGGCGGCAGATCTACCATGCCCATGATCCAAGAACGTATCAAAGTGGCCAATCCCTGGTCTTTTCATGCCATCGGCTTCTCCTCAGACATCAACAGCCGTCTCCTAGAGCAACTGGCAACCTGGGGCAATGGCCGCATGCTGTTCGTCCCCTCTGGAGATATGGTATCGACCAACGGTATCAACCTGACTGCCTTCGAAAAGACAGTAGTATCCCTTGGATCCGTCGTCAACTATAAGATTGGTGGCATTGACAACGAGCTTCTTGTCGGTCCCTTAGCAGTCGGACAGAGACGCAACTATGTCTATGAGATACCAGCAGATGCCACTGTCTCTGTCCCATCCGATTCCTTTGATTTAGACTCTGTGGCCCTGGCCGACTGTCGTCAAGATCTGGTGAGCACATTGACTATAATTGCCGACACTATACGTATAACCCCTTATGTATCAGTCCAAGACTTGGACAGGCATTTAATGACATTTCACGATCGTCATTCTGGATCTGCTGATCCATCTGTGAAGGCTATTCTAAGGGATGTAGTTTCTAGCACGGACGGAGAGGGTCAGCTTCGCATTGCTCTTCAGTATCTGAAACCCACAGACTGGGGCACACACTATCTCAGGGCCTACAGAGACCACATGCTCGCCGGCGTCTGTATGAACTTCAAGGATCCTGGTCTGAAGATCTTTGAGACAGCTGAGTTCCAGGAGTTTCAACGACTCGGTGATGAGGCCTTCGGAAAAATACCTAGTCCTCCTGTTCAACGCAGAGGTCATGTTGATATGAGCACATACAATGTGAGTGCGGTGTTCAACAATGCGGGTGGATCGTGCTTTGAGGGATCCATGCCTGTGCTGATGGCCAATGAATTTACCAAGCCTATTCGGGACATTCGACGTGGCGATCAGGTCTATACACCTGAGGGACCAGCATCTGTCATCCATGCTATAGAATTCAACATAGTTGCGAGATCCCAACCCATGTCGAAACTAGGATCTCAAATCCTGGTGACCCCTTGGCATCCTTATAGGGTGGCTAGTTTGAACGGCCAATACAGTCCTTGGACCTTCCCTGCCGACTCAGTCCATTACACAGATAGAGCCATTCAGAAGGTGTATAACCTGGTTTTAGAAAGGGGTCATGTTATCCAGTCTGAGCAATTCCAGTTCGTGACATTGGGTCACGGATTTCAGGAAGAGCCATTGAAGCATGGGTTCTTCGGAACAGAAGCGTGTATTCAGGCTTTATCAGGTCAGCCTGGGTTCGATGTAGGCAGACCAATATACAAGAACTGTGTGGCGATCAAAAATCCTCACACAGGTCTGATTACTGGATGGAAAGATGAGATCTAAAACAACAAACATAGTCATATTTTATTCACATTGTTTCACATCAATCACATCAATCACATCAATCACATCAATCACATCAATCACATTCCAAGGTCATACGCTAACGAGCCAACATTATGTTTTTTATCATCAATCGGTCTTAATGCTGCGGCAAAGGGCCTTCTGTCATCAACAGGACGAACATGTAAGTTAAACACTTCTTTTCGAGTATGTTCAGCAATCCATTTTTTGAATTCCTCCTCTCTAGCTTTCAAAATATCCTGATGAGCCTCTTTCCACTCATTGTACTTGTCATTCATTAACGCATCTAGTTCCTCTTTTTCGGCCTCCGTAATAGAGCCATTATTTTTCTTTTTCATTAACTTTTTATATTCATCTAATTCACTTTCAATCTCGGATGTACGTATTTCATCCTCTTTCGTCAATGATGATCCTTTCATTCGAAACTTTACTAGTTCATTAATTCTAGCATCAATTCCAGGACACCTATCATTGTTTGATACCTTCTCAGCCCCAGTCACTGCTCCGACAACACTGATAGCTGCGTGACTCACAGCAGATTCTATATTTCCCATATCTACTGTAGAGGTAGAAAATGGGTGACGTGTCGGGAACAGATATAAGTAGTGCTGAGAACAGTACTAATACAGAAAACACGATTGTAAAAGTGGACTTACAGAGTTCGGATGCTCCACCCTACATGATCCGCATCCAAATGGATCCCAGCAATATCCCTGTCGCGACCATGGAAAGTTCAGGTCCCAGACAGTTCCTTTATTCGCAGGTGGAAAACACCTTTAACGAATCCTATAATCCAAAGACATCCAATAATTCCACCATTTGTGACATTATTGCCGTCTATATCAAGGGTCAAAAGATTCTGTACACGGAAGCCAAGACACACTGTGAACAGAGGCTCACCTTCCTGATGCTCCCAGCAATCTTCATTACAGTCTTATGTAGTGTATTGGGAGCCGGAATGTCATCATATTCATATGGCTCAACGATAACAAGTTCGCTTAATGGCCTGAACGCCTTCATCCTCGCCCTCATCAGTTACTTGAAGCTCGATACTCGTGCTGAGGCCCACAGGACCTCGGCCTACAAGTTCGACAAGCTCCAATCCTATGTCGAGTTCACCTCAGGCAAGGTCCTGTTCGTCAACAAAGCTGCGAACGACATCGTCAAGGTCATTGAGGACATTGAGAAGAAGGTCCAGGAAATCAAGGAGACTAATCAGTTTGTACTCCCTGAAAAGATCCGTCATAACTATCCCAAGCTCTGCGGTATAAATGTCTTCGCGGAAGTCAAAAAGATACAGAACAAGGATACACTGAATACCAATATTTTGAAGGATATGTATAATCAAAGGGAGACCATTCAGCACCGAATAAAAAATGGAAAGGGAACTGTCAATGACGAGTCGAATCTACAGATCGTCATTGAAAATATTAAGGCCCAGACGAACATGATTATAGCTGCGAAAGATGAGTATTTGAAGATTGATAATGACTTTGAAGAGGAAATGAAGGTTAATCGAGAAAGTATGCATGGATGGTTTCAGTGCCTAGGTTGTTTGAAGGTTTAGTTCTTTCGCGAACTATACTAGATGGCCTGGTACAAGAAATGCGATCCAGTTCCCTGGCAACCCCCGAGCATTGTGTTCCAGATTGTATGGCCGATCCTGTATATTCTTTACGCGATTGTATTAGTCCTAGAACAATCAGATACCACGATTCGAAACCTTCTTTTAATCGGTCTTATCCTGAATTTTAGTTGGGTTCCTGCCTTTACCTACAATGTCAAACTAGCTCTCCTTGTTCTATCAGGTATGGTTGTAGTTGGTGTCCAAACTATTCTGGCATTAAGGGCCTCAGACATAAAAAATACAAGGGCTTGGACCGAACAACGGTCTCTTCTCTTTGCTCCTTATATGCTTTGGATCTCTTTTGCTTGGACTCTGAATGCGTATTTGGCATTTACTTGCTAACTCTTACTCATTGGGGGGCTTGACGGATAGGGTGCGTTTAAGGGTGGGAGTTTTTAAGGGTGTCATAGGGACAAGGAAGGTCATGTTGGTAACAGCTGCTACTGCTGCTGATGTCTCAGCAGTAGTAGACTCATCCGCATTTGATACAGGCGTTGGACTGCTATTGCTATTAGACGAATGAGGTGATTCAGGACTGAGCTGTAGAATACAGACAGGAGGTCTCGGTGTGTCTGGGTATGCTGTGCGAGTCGCTGATCTCAGACCCTCACTACAGACTCGTTGGGTCGAATTGGCAAAGACATTTGCCACAGGATCTGTCGCATCCTCATAGGCATCAGTTGGATCAACAGATAGGTTGCCTCTGCCAGACGACAGATAGACGGCGTGCTGATTCATCATGTTACTATGCATCCTGGTCAGTTCAGGGGGAGGCGGGATATCTAGGACAGGTCTTTGGAGCATTTGGAGGGAATGGGAAAGCTCCCGTTCCAAGAGTTTCATGATCTGACTGTTTCGGGTTACGGGTTCAGATGGAATGAGTGGTTCTAGCAGTTGCCGACGCCCTTCGAGTCGCATTGCTTCATTCAAAAGGGGAGTTCTGGCTTCCACGGACTGATAAGGGATACCAGGATCACTGATTTTCTGAAGGAACATACTTACAAGGGCTCTAATGTGACTGACCCTCGCTTCCAACAGATCCTCTGGTGACCCTTCATGGATATTCAGGTTGAGCGTCATATCCAGGAGACCCGTGGCGACTTCCACGGAGTACAGGTGAAGCTTGTCCTCTGGCTGGACATTTTCCATAAGCACTGTGAAGTCATTGCCAGCACACAGGTCTCCCAAGATAATCTCATTGGTCGGTGTGACAGAGGATCCAATGACCGCCACAGGCTTGTGTTCCGTGAAGCGGCTGACTTGACGAACAGTGGGTGGTACGAGGAGCTTGACCTGCTGATAGACGGCGGAGCGGAGTCCGCCTAACACGAGTCCAAAGATATCGGCCACCTGATCGACCTTATTGACGATATTATAGGACCCCTGGCCCTCCTTGCTCATGGAGGCAAGCAGTTCGGCCTTGTGATCGGATCCATAACCGATGGTACTGAAGGTGACATCCGAATGAGTTGTAAGGACTTGTTGTAGGATGGCGAGGAGCTTGTCAGGTGCGGTCTGGCCCTCTGTCGCATCGCCATCCGTGAGAAGCAGAACCCCCTTCTTCTGATGTAGGCCTGTCGAGGGAGTCATGAGAATCTCCTGTACAGAACGGAGGGCCTTTTCGATGTTCGTGGAACCATTGGACCTGAGCTTGCCAAGTTCAGAGCGAATGATTTCTTTATTTGTGGCGGTCGTGGGTACGTGACGGAAAGGGATAAGAGATTCAGATGCGAATGTCACGATGCTCAGCTCATCCTGATCGGTCATATAGTCCAGGAGGGAATTGATGGTTCGAACAACGTTTGCGAGCTTATCCTCTGATGACATGCTACCTGATGTATCGATAACGACGGTCAGTGACACGGCAGCTGCTGCTGCTTCAGAGGTTACTTCAGGGACTTGAATGCGGACGCACAGGAGGTCGTCGCTATACTGGATATGCTCTGTTTTGAGACGAAATGTGTTGACATTCATTGTTAATATGGATAGAAATAGAATGGTAGTTATTACTATGGAAAAAATATAGTTCAATTTTACAGTTACTTCTTAGCTACAGCATTGGGTGTAGCTTTAGTCGCAGCCCATTCACGGTACTGATGCGTCCACTGGACAAAGTATGAGGATCCCAGCTTCTCCTCCCCCAGTTGATGGAGCACCCTGTCCGTCTCACTTAGCGATGCGAGGAACTGATCATAGTCGGCCGGTTTGGCTGGCTTTGGTGGCGGTGTATATTTCTTGGATTCCATTGGTTACTAACCGACCAGGAAAAAACTAACTCAATTTTTCTATTTATAGTGCTATCGCTGTAGCTGTAGCTATAGTGCCTGTAACCAGTCCTGATGTTCATGTACAGGGATCTGGTACTCCTGTAGGATTTCGTTGGCTAACCTAAGTTGTTCCTCCTGGTCCTCGATGTTTACGAGGGTAGCAAATTTGTGCTGGAAGGCTTGACGAACAGGTGCTGTGCTAGGTTCGAATCCTTGGAATACGTTTGCCAAGCGGGCTAGCTTGCCATTCGGGCACTTTCTAAAACCGTCAATCAGTTCTTCAAAGAAGCGTTGGATCAACGTTTCTTTGAAGGGGCTTTTCATGATTTTGTGCCATGTATTATCGACTGCTAGTTGATAGGAGACATGGGCTACATACGTGTTGATCGTCAGAAATCCGTAATCAGCTGTGAACTCCTGGATAATTTCGGATTTGTTGTTCGACCAACCCTTGAATCGATCAGCTTTCAACAGAATGTCAAAGAGAGAGACGGGAAGGTTCTGTTGGTATTGGTTGACTTGGTTATTGAGTTGGGTCTGAACAGGGACAGTATGGACATTTTCATGATCGGATGCGAATTGCTTGAGACTCATTGGATCGGTGCCGAGTTGTTGGAGGGTTACGTGTTCAATTTTTTCGTTTCTTAGTTTTGTTGCGTTTTGATTTGGGTTTGCGAGTTTTATGGTTGGGATTGCGTTTTTTACGATAGTGGGTTCTTTTGCCTCCTTTTTTTAAAGGAGCTAATTTTCCAGTAAATTTACGGCCCGTGGACGAGGCTGAAGAACTTGCTGCTGTTGATGATGAACTGATTGGTCCTGTTTCAGAAAACAATGTTGATCTTAATAACGGTCCTGCCTCTGCCTCTTTTCTTGCGGCAGCAATAAGTGCTTGAGTTGAAAGTTTACTTGATGTGGCTGTCTTTGATGCGGCTGTCTTTGGCTCCGCAACGATTTTCCTTGCTGCCATAATAACTTCTGGCACAGAAGATGATACAGCTGACGATAAAGATGATGATTTTTTTCTTGAACTGATTGGGGGAAATGTTGCTGGTACTGCTTGAAATGGAGTCGATAACGCTTTCTTCCCTAAAGGGGGTAAAAATCCTTGTGAACCAACTTCTGCCCCTGGATCAAATGAGGACTGACCGAATCCCGTCCCTCCTGGAGAAAATGCTCTTCTTCCCGACGACGAGGTCACTTTACTAGATGGCCCCTCTTCTTCCTCATATATGGTTGAAGCTTTACCTGAAAATGGAAATTTACCTAATGATTTACGAGCGGACTCCCGTAAAAGAGCCGGTCCAAAGGTGCCTTCTGGAGACTGCCACCCCAATGATCCTGTAGTTGTAGCGGATGAAACGGATCCTTCATATCCCTTAGGCAAAGAAATTATGTTTCCACTATATAAATTTACCCTGGTAGCATTTTTATTGTTAATCCTTCTTCTTTTTCCTTGAGTTGCTTCATGTCGCGGTGTTTCATCATTAACTGGTTCAATACCAGCAGCAGCCAGTTTATCAATTGGCTTAAATGCTAACAATCCTTTTGTACTTGCCCCAATTAAACTCTCAAATAATTGACCATATTGTTTTTCAGCGGCCACTTTTTCAAGAGGATAAAACGCCGCTTCTATTTGAGGCCCCCTTTCAGCCACATAATTGAAAAATCCAATTATTTCTGGTGTTAGTGTTAAAAATGGGTCAGGAATTGAGACTGATGATGACGATGATGACGATGATGAGGATGATGAGGATGAGGATGATGATGAGGATGCCTGTGTATAGATCAAAGGTATACGTTCTCCAAAGGGCCACTGTGTATCTCCAACTATCGCTAAAAAGCGTGTAGCCTCCGAATTTATAGTAGAAGGTGACGTAGCTTCAGTTGCTATAGCTTGTAAATATTGATACCATGTTGCTTGTGTGGTAGCGAAAGGAAGAATAATTGGCTTCCCTACACTAGTTTCAGCCATTTGTACTGGTGTAATATATTTTGCTCTAAAAAGAGCCCGTGAATAAATAGAATAATCAAATAATTTATAAAAATAAGTTAACCATAATTGAAATATTATCATATGTCTATTTACAACATAATATGGAAATCCAGATTCAGAAAATTTTCCCTTTGTTGGTCCTCCACCTCCCTGAAACATCACACTTATAAAGATTAGAAACCGCATATCTGTTTTTAATTGATTACAATGTCTACAGGAGTATTTATATAATAATTCCCACAAACGTTTCTGTTCAGGAGTTGCTGTGTCCCAAAATTGTTTAGTAACAGGTACAGCAAACATTTGTAACATTTGACCAACCGCTTCTAAATGTTCACATTCAAGCATACGACCAATAGGACTACACCAATTATCTGATACAAATTTACTTTTAAATTGACCCTTTAATGGTCCAGTTTTATATTTTTCCGTCATTTTAACTGGTTTTTCACCACCACATAATATTTTTTCACCACATAGATAACATGGTTCTCCTGGTGTAAATTTTTTCTGTAATGCTATATTACACTGATCTGTAGGTGTTGCTAGTTCAGTTTTCCCTCTCGCTGTCTCTTTTGGACCAAGTGATCCAAGTGCGTCTAATTGAGCTGAATATGCCAATGCTGTAATTCTGGATGCTATGGAAGGGCCGAGAGGTGCTCTTTGAGCTCGTTTCAACACCTTCATTATCCAATAATTACGTACTATAGTAGCATGTTTACTAGGATCTAGTGTATCGTCGAACTCATTTGGATGAGTTGACATCCATTCTAAAAATGCCCATATATTTGGTTCAGGTTTTTCTAAAAGCCTATCAGGTAAATACCCATATAAATATTTAGTAAATATATTCCTTAAAAAAAATGAAACAGCATTCATATCATAATCTGGTTCAATAGCAAAATGACTAGTTTTTGCTTGGTCTATCAGATCTTTAACATCTGAATATTTAGGCATACGTCCAGGTGTAAAAGGAGAAACTGGCCCTACAATTTTTTCTACTGGTTCTTCTATTATTGCTGAAGGTAGAGGTCTTTTTCTTTTTGTTCCTGCCCCCCCCCGCATCTTCTTTCTAGTTTGAGTCATATCCCTACCATCCCATCACATTTTTCTCCGCCTCCTGGATCATGTCCAACATTAGTACAGGATGCTTGTATCGCCCCAGAAACTCATCGAGACCCTGTAAATCCTTCTTGGACACACGACTCAGAAGCGACTCCATGAGTCGGTCGAAGTAACTCATGTCCTTTCGCAAACAGATCCGCTCAACGAGCCAGATCCAATCTGGTACATACTGGCCAGGATGGAAGGCCTCATAGACCTTCCGTATACAGGGACTCGAAATGACAGTCGATTCGCTAACGAATTCAGGAAGGCCCAGTAGGACAAAGGTACCCCCGTAGACATGGGGAAAGTTCGAAACTGTGTCAGTCACAGGATACGCCATGATCCGATAGCTTTTATGATGCTGTTTGTGGTACAGATAGTAGGACGCAAAGGCATCAATGTCATCGGCCTTATACAGGATAATCATGAGGGGCTTCATATTGGATATTTATTTGGAATGGGCGGGTGTTAACAGCAGATTTGACACGGTGTTCGGACTTCAATTTTCTTTTTAAGAAAAATAGAAAGAGGCGTTAGTTCAGGGCGATTCCGAAGGCGGTGGCAAGCTTTGGCTGACAGTCAGCAAGTTCTTCTGGTGTCAGAGTGCTAAGCCAGTCCTGGAACATGACGAGCGAGTTGAACAGGATATTCACCTTTGAGAGCATGGTCACAGCCTGATAGGCATTTGCCATTTCCTGTACGTCTGCGTACAGGCCTTCCAAGGTGTCATGGTCGACCAGTTCACCGACAAATAGTCTTTGAACCATTTGCTCCAGGATAGATCGGACTGACATATTAATCGCCGTGACCATGAAGTGGAACTCGGGGGCCGGCGGCACTTCGTCTAGGAGGGATTCCCGATCATGGAGCAAATTCAGGATCTGTCCTGGCAGATCCTCGAACGGGGGGATTTCGAGTGGCTGGTCTAACAGAGGTAGTAGTTCGTATGCGGATGGTGGCAACCAGGCATTATCGACAGATATTAAGGCAGGCATGTCAGCATAGTCTTCGGGTTGGCTCATTTTTGGATACTTGTAATAGGACGAACAGGGTGTTCGAAGCTGCCGTTGGCTAATCGCCACTTCAATTTTTCTTTTTGGGATTTAAATCCGCGGCTCCAGTAGAATGCCTCCCCGTTATGCGACCCGTCTCTATACAGAAGCTCCAGGACTGAAAGACGGCCTATTTCTGTCAGCGAACATTGGTGTATTAGCGATTTTATATACGATCGTGGGAGCCTTCGTGTCCTACGTGTTTTATTACATCTTTGACGAGTACGATCCCGCCAAAAACGCCGGCATGGAATGGGAGACGCGATCTGTCGCCTACCAGCTCTACGATATCTTTGTCGAGTTGGCCCTGATCGGTATCGTGGCCTTCTGGACATCCTTTGCGATCGGTCATTTGCCAATTCTCCCTGTTCACGCAGAGTACCAGGGCTACGTGGATAGCTATACGGTCGGCATGTTCTTCATGTACACGATCTTCATCTTTATGGTCGGTTTGGACGATAAATTGGTGTTTGTGTTCAACAGGGTACTCGGCCCTTTCTTCGACAGCTTCATGCCTGACGAAGGATCGATCCTGGACTTGACCCTTCACTATTCGACACCCGAGGAACGTGCCTTAAAGAAACGCAAGGAGGAGAAAAATGCGAAAAAAACGAATAAGATGGACCTATTAGTCTAACCATTTGATCGCGGCCTCTCTCACAGTATTTAGTTGGTGTTCATACATAGCCCTGATGCCTGAATCGCCGTCATAATCGGCATCGATCTCGACGAGCAAGTACAGAAGGTTTAGAAGAGTCGTTAGGACTGACTCTTCTAAACCGAGTTCTTCGGCGGTGAACGCATTGTCTCTGCGTTCGCCCGTTACATCATAGTTATAATAGGCCCGTTCAGGCTCATAGGTACAGGTAGCAGTACCAAAGAGATCCTGTTCTATGCTGACAGGGAGTGTGACATGAACTCTGTCGTTGGCATCACGGGTTACGATGACAAGGAGTTGCCCTGGACGGACAGGTGCTTTTATCACCTCGTTTTCGTAAATGGTTTGAAGAGTTGTTGCTACAATTGACATTATGGATAATTATTGGACGAATAGGTGTCTTGGGGGGACAGACTCTTGGACGATGTGTCCGTAGTTCAATTTTTCTTTCGGCGAGTCTGGCGACGCTTGGAGTTTTTCAGGTAGCCCAGGTTGCTCAGGACATGATCCGTATTGAAGGCCTGGATGGTCTTGATGTCGAGGTCGAAGTCCTTGATCAGGTGCTTCATGACGCGGACGACCTTTTCATGGACTAGGAGCAGATCGGCTCTGTGGTGCTTGTAGGCCTTGTCATTCACGAGCTGGAACAGGGCGTCCTTGAGGTGGGCCATGCCGTTCAGTGTCGACATGGCGTAGGATCGCTGGAGGCGTTTGTCTTCCACGGCCACGATGCGACCGACGTGCTCCAGCTCGGAATTTGCCCACATCATAACGCCTTTGAACGTGACATCGTACTTTACAGGTGCTGCCATGGTTCTACTTGGATCTAATAAAAAAATAGGGGTTTTTTGGGACTTATAGGGGTGTTGGAAAGGTGGTATCGGGATCTAGGATTTCTCTTGTAGTGTCAGATGTAGCTTCTGGGGTAGCTGTAGCGTCAGAGGTAGGATTAGTGGCTGCTACTGGCTCAGGTCTACGTCTGGAACGCGTCTTAGGAGGGACGTAATCTGAATCACTGCTATCGTCCTCCTCTTCCTCTTGCTCACTCTCATCTTCCTGAATGGGTTCCGAAACACCATACATTATCTTGGGTTGAGGCATGTTCTTCAACAGTTGATTGAAGACATACGTAATGAGGTAGGATCCAACACAAATCGTAGCTACAAGGTATAATACTTCTCGAAGAGTACTGATATCAAAGAGACCTGTTAAACCTCTGCCGGCGACCTTAATTAATAGGTAATAACCTATTATACAGGAAAGAATCATTTGCGGACTAATGTGCTTCATATTGATCATTGTAAATATGGATTTGATGGCTGTAATAGTAAATACAGCCACTAATCAATCAAATTTACTAAAAAATAGGACGGACAGTATGTTTCCTAGTTAGGCAAGCGATCAACGAGCTCCTGAAGACGTCGCTCCAGTTGTTCGAGGCGATAGTTCACCATATCGAGATCTAAGGATGGCCTGGGCTCTGACTTTGACAGAGCCACAAGACCTGCCACAGCCCCTTTTACAAGGGATGGGTGGACGAAGGGCTCATAATCACCATCTTCCTCGTCCTCTTCTAGTTCATCCTCTGTCTCATTATCGCCTAGTTCATCCTCTGATTCATCATCAAACTCCTCATCCTCGTCATCCTCCTCTTCCTCTTCTTCATATTCGGACTCGTCCTCTGCTTCATAGTCATTGTCATTGTCATTGTCACAAGGGGGTGGTGGGACAACACATGTTGCTGTAGCAGCAGGAGGTGGTCCCGAGAAATTGTTTTCAAAGGTGTTATCGAGGTCCATTGGCTTACTCACAAAGGTCACCACCTGTTCTTCGGCCCTATCTTCGCACTCCATGAGTTCGGACAGTGTCAGATCACAGTCCCTGAGGAAGACACTATCGAGGATGAACTTCTCGCAACGCTGATCAGCATTACGCATAAATCTGTCCATGCGACGCCTGTCCTCCTCGGTCGCATGATGAGCCTTGTAGCTGTTGAACAGGTGGAACAGGTGGTTCCATCGGCGTGTTTCGTCCTCTGAGACAATCAGAAGTTCATTGTCATTGTTGTACAGAGTCGCATAGAGCTTAGGACTTGATCCTACTTGGATATAAACCCTGGTAGGGCTAGAAATGTAATCGGGTACAATAGCAACAGACATATTGGATAGTAACTGGGAGTATGCTTTTACTGTCTGCCACAGACAATTTCAATTTTCACAAAAAATAGAAAGTGGTGCCTCTGCGTTTATGCCAGTGCTTCTATCCAAGACGCCCGTTCCGCCTCTGGGACGACAGAGGCGAAATCCGTGATCAGAGTATTTGCCAGAGCCACCTTTTCGTCACTTGTAAGAGCAGACGAAGCGATCGCACCCATTTTATTCATAAACTCTTCCCTTGTTGGTCCATCGCTAATACATGCTGTAATCTTATCATCAAACCCCCTCAAGACATTTGCTAAGCGTGATATTTTGCCCTGATGACACATCCCCTGGCCATCCCATACTTCAACGCCCAGAGCCTTATAAGCCTCTCCTTCATAGTCCTTTCTATGAATATGGTTGAGTAGACGGAGGAGCAGATCATCATAAGACGCATCAAAGGCTGTTACAGGGAGTGCCACGTCTACTTTCAAGGTATCGAGAATCTGATTTCGAATCAAGACAGACGGAATGGAATTGTAGGCTTCGACAAGCCTTGGAAACTTTTCTTCGAAGGTTGTTAGACCCTCTAAGTTAGGCAAAGGCCAACTGCGAATGACGGACAGTGCTTTTTCTGTCGCCGTTTTAGCAATCTGCGTATGGACGTTCTGGTTATCGGTGACAAACCTGTAATGCGGATTGGCTTCCAAGACTATTCGACGCTTGCGTTCCTTCTCCAATGCTTCGAGTTTCTTGAACCAGGCCTGGTCTAGAGCACTGGATGCGACGCGACATTTGCCTGCTAACTCTATGATCTTCAAACAGATCTCTTTCTTGACAATTCCTTCTCTTAGCCATTGATTCGCGATTATTTGAAAGTACTGGAACTGTCGTTGAACAAGGTATCCTGTAGAAATCTTGGAAGATTCCGTGATCGGCAGATTGAGTTCCGTCTTGAACACATATAATGCTTTTCGATCTTCAATACCTCGTGAATCGGAATAAGGTAAGGTCATAGTACCAGTTTTATAGAAGAGGGTTTCTTTGTATTCAAGCGGTTCACCTTCGGAATGACGGATAGTCGCAATTGTGCTGGCCATCCTTCTCACACACGCTGAAAGTTCGAAGTGAAAGGGAGTCGTAGGATCTTCACTATCATAGGCCTCACTATAATCATCGTCAGGCTCCATGCTCTGATACAGGAGCCATGCGATCAGCCTGGGTGCTTTTAGCATGGACTCGCTTAAAATCGCACAGGTCTTTGATCTGTCCTCATCCAAATACTTTCGTCGGGCCTTACAATAAGTAGTGTCTCTCGCGATTCGAGAGGCTTCAGGCTCCGCTTCAACAGCAGCTTTGTAGGCAGGATCTGTCTGACTCATTTTTCTGGAATGAAGCGGGCATAAATCGCCGAGGCATCTGGCAATTCTTCTACAGGGGGGATGAATACATGTAATCATTGTTGATAATATGGATAATAATATTAAGGTGTGTTGCCACACCAATAAAAAGATTTGTTTGCGTTTCAAATTTTTTTTATTCGTATATATATGCGTTTATATGTTCAAAGAAGGAATGTTTGTCATCGTTCGCTAATTTCAATGAATAGTAGGCGAAGCTTGGTGACACAGAGACACCCAGAAGATGTTTAACGACCTCTGAGGCAGTTAGGTTAGACCTAGTTTCTACGAGGAATGTTCCATTCCTCATGAGCTTGACTACGCTGTCAGGAGCCCCTTTCAAGCATAGTTGAACAGAGTCCTGTCCTATGTCCTCGAGGACTCGGCGACAGGCATATTGCTCCATGGTACAGCCGGCATGCTCATAGAAGGCCGGCATCTTCTTCCAGAGCCACCACAAATTCTCGTCTTTCAACCAGCCTTCTGTTACATTCAGGGCCCTGAGAACATGGCTGTCATGGAACTTATATTCGTTGTCATCGGGATACAACAAATGGTGGCCATATTCTATGAACTGTTGAGGTGTGAATGTGATCCCATCACTGACGAACAGGTGGTCTTCGGTGATCGTGGCATCGATCCGTTTGTCATCGTGGTCCATGTAGACCTTTGTTGGCTTGGGCAAAGGGGCCAAATATTCGTCGATACTGTATTGATATGACATGGTGTAATATGGATAATAATGTAAGGGTAGGGGGCTGATTTGCGGTAGAGATAAGGCTTCAATTTTTTTTCCAAAAAAAAGGGATTCGGTGGTGGTTATAGCAGCTCCTCAATGGCGAAGGGAAGTGCTAGCATCTTGGCCCAATGAGGCTTGTCCATGGTCTCAATGACCGTTTCGAAGAGCTTGGTAAACAGGTCCTTCTGTCTGTCGGTGGGTTGCCTACAAATCATGGCGACAATCGGTTCCAGCAGTTCCACATACCGAGTGCCATAGAACTCTGCGTACCAGTCGTGATCAAGCATCTCTTCATACAGCCTTCTCTGAGCCACAGTATAGGGCCAGTCTTTGATAGACCAGATGGCCCGTTGAAGTGTGTCATAGGCTCTGAAACTGGTGGGAGCGGGGCAGGCACGAATCGTGTCGAGGGCTTTCAGAAAGAAGTCGGTGGGGGCCTGGACAGCTATTGGAAGGGACGGAAAGGTGTCGATTGGGGGGACCTGAGTGGGGTCTGGGATTCTTGTAACACTGGGATAATAGTTATTCCAACGGGCAACATCCTCCAGGTTTATTATGGCGATGAGCTTCTTCATGGCCGCTCGAAATCGATAGGCTGCCCTGCCAATCTCGATTGCCAATCCTCTGTCCTCAGGATAGGTCTCCATCAAATAGTTGGCGGCCTTTTGAAGGAGTCTGGTGGGTCTGTTGACCAGGATCCAGGGGTTAACTGTGACAGGGCCCTGGGGCCAAATCGCGTACATGCCTATGGAGGGCTCGCCGTCTTCCAAACACCAGTCGAGTAATGCGTCATGAAGGGCCCATAGGGCATTATATGCTTCATGAGCAGAGGAGGATGTAAGGGGCAGAGCATCCTGCCAGAAGTGGATGAGCGAATCGACAAATTTACGACCAATGTTATTGGCAACAATGACATGTGACATTTTAATATGGATAAATACAAATAATAGGGTGTCTGTTGGGTAGACAATGAAAATATAGGGTGGCCAGGGACTTCAATTTTTTTTTATGAGGTCGCCGAGGAACTCGGGATCTATAGTGATGGCTTGTGCCACAGGAATCAGGGCCAAGGCTCCGATTTCTGAGGAAGATGACGGACAGCGTTTGAGGATCAAATCATCGAGGGTTGTCGGCATCTGTTTGTAGATTTCACAGAGCAGATATGTGCGGCAGATCTTCAGGAAGGTTCGAAGTTGGTCGAAGTTTAGCTGAATGATCACATAGCCGTTAGTATACATGGGTGATTTCAGGGATACAATCTGTCGTCTGAGGGCATTGATTAGTTTTATCGGGACATTGGTGGTATTATACAGTTCTTCGACGGTTTCGCGGAAGGCCGTGTGGACCCAGTCCTGATCAGATGCTTCGCGGCGACCGCCGAACCCTGATAGAATGGTGTCGGTGTGCTTGTAGTGCTTCTGGACCCCTGCGATAGCGACGGGACCCTCTGTAAAGAGGATCCCTGCTCCCGTGTAAGACGGAAAGGTGGTATGGAGGACGATTGGAGGTTGGGTACAACAGAACATGGTTGGTCTAGAAATATATAACAAACTACATCAAATTTATTTAAAAAATATTGATTTTTTGTTTTGTTTATAGTGTTTTCAGGGAGGCCTCCAGCATGGCCTTCAACGTCGCATTCTTCTGCTCAAGTTCAGCAACTGTTCGGCGGAGAACCATGACCATTTCATCTGCTGTCAACAGCTTTGATTTCTTCACAGGGTTGCTGGCCTCTGGGGCCGAAGACGAGTTACTAGCAGCTGGAGCTACAGAGGATGAAGACGAGTTACTGGCAACTGAAGACGAGTTGCTTTCCACAACAGCCACCTCTACCACATTCGGTAGATCGTACATCTGAACAACCAGCTGGCACTGTGCTACCAACGCAGGCTCATCTGCCTCTTCCTTGAGGAATTGGCGAGCCTTTGCTACCACAGTCTTCTTGAAGTTGTCACGGCTATTCACGAACACACTGTGGTCTAACACATACTTCATAATTTTTATGACATTGATGACGCGACAAGGTCTACAGAGGGTGTCCATTTTCTTAAGCATGTAATCAATGGACGCAACATGGACAGCCATGTCCATCTTGGACCCAGGTGGGAAGAGATTAGTTGATGTTACCTTATTCAAGGGACTGTCGTCTAGAAGTTGGCCCATGTTCCGTCCCTTGTAAGGTCCTGATACGATGTAGAGATCATAGAGAGGTGACCAGTTTGCCCGCCAGCAGCCCATAACGTTCTTCTTGTACCAATTGCTTACATGATTGAGATGGTTGAACTTGCGTGAAGGAAGGCGACTAAGATCGATATTTGCTGGTTGGTCTTCAGACGCAGTCAACACAATATTGCCAGGATAGGTGTGCTGAGAATAACGCCTTTCCAGTGTCAGATAGAGAGGGGGACTGCCAAGTCCCATGTAGCATAGGGTGGTACCGAAGTCCAGCTTCTCATAGATACGGTCAAAGGCACCCATCTTGAAGGCATCGATGCGTCGCATGCTGCGAAACCAGGCATGTTCTTCTGTCGCTAGCATTGACGCAAGGGTCTCAGACGTCCCTTTGGGATATCCTGCGGCATCGATGTCCTGGAAGTTAATGGACAGGCGTTCCAGAAGCTGTTGGTCTGTTGGCGAATCATCTTCGATCTGGTGACTACTGACGTGCTTCTTCCAGAACTCCTGGATCGATGCTACGTGACTGGTGCCAGTATGTATCTCGAAGAAGGGGGTAATGATCGGGCAATCACTGTAGTACAGGACTCCCGCAGTAACCTTGTCGCCTGAACGGAGATAGATGCCAGAGCCTGAGGGGATGCGATCAGTGATTTGCTTGATAAGATCAGAGGAGGGCATCTTAATATGGATAGTAATATGATAGTTTGCCTGGGAGCGGGGCTATTACTGTCGAGGACAGGTCCGTTCAATTTTTTTCTACAAAAAAAATTTTTTAGTCTTTTTTTGTCTTATTTATGATGTGTTTATAGGGGAAAGCCTGATAGTTTGTCCTTAATTGACACTAATATAGTCCTCATAGCCGTGTTCTCCTTTTCGAGTTGTTCTATTTTTGTTTCTAGGGCGGAAATGCGTTCCTTTTGTTGTTGGGCGGCTATGTGTATCTTTGCTAGGGACTGATCGAGAGCAAATCCAAAGCGTTCAATGGACGCCGGTCCCTTGGATTCTTCTATTACGGTACTTTTAACTGGTCCCTTTGATTCTTCTATGACACAGCTACTGGCAGATGAGTTGCTAGCAACAGCAACAGGAGCGAAGGCCTTGAAATGCTCTGAACCAGCTGGGAAGATGTCCTTTCCGTCCTTGCTGGCAGTCAGGAACAGCTTCTCATCGTTGGAATCGAGATACTGGCCGAGCGTAAGGCCTCTGTGGCTGCCACTCGTGAAGTAGGTACAATACAGGGGATGAATAGGCAAGTCCTCATAGGAGCCGTTAGTCCACGATCGGTGTTTCATCACATGCTTTCTGTACCAGTTCTTGAGGTGTTCTGGATGATCAAACCTACGCCCAGGGCAATCAATGCCAGCCGGCTGATGTTCAGAGGCTACCAGCTGAACTGTGTAATCCCAGTCTTCCCTGACGCAGTGGCGGTAGTGGTTGTCTTTTTCGAGGGTCAAGGTGACTGCTGGAAAGCCAGGCTCCATGTAGAGGACCTCGGTACTCTGACTGATTCGCTTAAAGATGTCTTGAAGCAAGGGACTTTTTGCCTTTTCATGCCGTTGTCGCTGCTTCAGCCAATCTGGTAAAGGGACGGACAGGATTTGGTTCAGCGTATGGTAACGGCTCATGTAACTGGCAGGACTAGGGTCGCGTTCATAGATCTGGTAGCGGTAGTAGATATGGTTCAGAAGCTCCTGGTCTGTCAGCTCGCCCAAAGGGGTTACGCTGTCCCAGACTGTGACAGACTGACTGCCTTGATGGTAGAACTCCTGGAGGGATGTGACGACGATAGGGGTGGGGAGGCGAACATGAATCTCGAAGGGATTAAAGTAGACGGATGCGGTAACGACTTTGCCACCGATGTCTAGGTAGATACCAGATCCTGAACTGAGGCGTTGACTGAGTTGGGTAATGAGATCGGCAGACATTGTATATATGGATAGTTGTGATAGTTCTGTGTGGTTGGGGGCTAGATCTGGCTGGGGTAGACGGTCTTCAATTTTTTTGGGGGGGGCAAATAAAAAAAGGGTATTAGGTGGAGGCCTTTTCATCTTGTTTTAGATAGTTTTTTGATTTTTTTGTTTTATTTTAAGATAGCTGGATTATATCACTTCATACAACCCAGTTAGATGACTTTGTGATCACTTAGATCACAAATGGTAGCGGCTCTCCCTTGAACTCGTGCTGGCCACCTGCTGCTGACGGATGGCCCTCAAGAACGTCGCATTCTGTCAGGTCCGTCGAGACAGACCGTGCGTGGTACACGATCTTGTAATGAGAGGTGCCCTGCTTGATCCAGCTGACCTTATAATAGTTGATGAAGACATCGATGCCCTGTGTCTTGATGAAGTGGTCGCCAGCAAGAGAGGAATCGAAGTAGAGGCCCATGCTCTTGACCAGCGTCGTGTCCATGACCATGACCTTCTTGCCGATCCAAGAAGGAGGGACGCCGAACTCCTCGAGATCGTCTGGGCCCTCCATGGTGACTATCTTATGGGGGCATCTCTGGTGACAGATCTCAATATCGAGGCGTTTCTTCCCTAAAGAGGCGATGCCGAGAGCAAGAGGGATCGCAGCGAAAGTAGGTGTGGCCAAATTGGTCAAGAGGGTACTAAGGTTGGCGAAGGCAGCATTTGGGTTCGAGGGGGCCTGATGAGCAATGTCATGGAACAGTTCACGGTAGATCAGGTCTGTCTCAGTAGGGGCGAGCCAGAGATCCACGCGATTGACAGACTCCAGAACCTCAGGAACCGGTTCGTCAGGGAAGAAGTGGCGATGAGTCAGAACGGCCGCACAACAAGAACTGTCGAACGTCTGATCGCCGAATTCCTCCATGAACTCATCCGTGTGAGGATGATGGTCGATAATGGTCAGGGCTGTCGCGACAGATCGGAAGCGAAGCATGTCCTCAAGAGGGAAGGTCACGTCCAGGAACATGTACTCCTCTGCGACAGGCTTGGGCCAGCTACGACTGTCAGAGGGGCTGACGAAGGAGTAGCGGACCTCGTAGTCCTTATAGAAGCGACTAGCCGTGTAAGCAGCGAACAGACCGTCGTTACAGTGACCGTGGGTAATAATGTGAATGGCGGGCATGGTGTAATATGGATAATTATGATATAGTTGGCCGGTGGTGGGGGACTAGTCTAGTAGTGGCTGTGCGGCAATCAATTTTTTTTGACCTTGAGCATCTCGATTCGGCAAAAAAAATGACAGTGGCCTTGAGCCAAGACGAACAGGTGCTGGATCTGACCTAGTCAGATCGGGTCTATCTAAAAAAAAGGTTTTTGGCCTTTTTGTTTTTTCGTCTTATTTTGATTTTTTGCTATTTTTGTGTGTTTTTCTATTTATTCCTCGAAGGGGTTCTCTGCTGTCTCATCTAGTGTGCCTGACTCTGCGTCGTACATGCCGGCCCACTCACCGCGACTGCCGTCCTCGTTGAGCAGCCAGGTCTCGCCCTCATCGGTGCGGATCATACGCTGCTCGCCGAACAGGAAGGGAGTGAGATTGACATCCTCGCCCTCTTCTTCGTAGGGGGTCTCGTCAATCTCCTCGACTGCGGCTGCTGAGCTACTGCTGCTGGATCCAATTGGCTTGTAGCCGCTAGACATCAGAACAGGCTCGTCCTCGTCTGCGATGAGGATGGCCTTCGATGCTTTCGCAGCTGCCTTCTTAGGAGCAGCAGCCTTCGTAGTGGCTGCGGTCTTCTTGGCTGTAGCGGCAACTAGCTTCGCAGCGGCTTTGGCCTCACGCTCTGCTTTGCGATCCGCTTTGGCCTGCTCCTCTGCCTTCTTCTTCTCCTCACGCTCCTTCTTACGGGCAGCGACCTCGAGGGCCAACTGGGCCTTCTTAGTAAGGGGAGCGGGAGCAGATGCGGAGGTAGCAGAGGACTTGGCAGACTTGGCAGACTTGGCAGAGGTGACAGAGGAGGTTTCAGACGCAGCGACAGAGGCAGCAGCTGAGTTCGACGCCTTCACTGTTGCCACCATCGCATTATGCTTGGCGGCGTATTCCACATACTCATCGGCATGTGTAGAATCCTTACAGAGAAGGGCGAACTTCATCTTCGCACCCTGGAGGTTGGGAGTACCCTTGTCGTTCATTGGGAGTTCAGCCACATACTCCTCCCAGTCAGTGGGGAAGAGCTCAGAGGCATCACGCATGAACGCGGCAAAGGCGTTGGGGAGGGCTTTGGGCAGAGAGGGGTCCTTCTTGCCTCGGCCCTTCTTGGGGACCTCAGCTTCTGCTGTTGCGGACGACTTCTTGCCTTTTCGGCCGCCGGCTGTAGGGAGTAGACCGAGATGAGCAGCAAGTGCCTGACGCACTTGTGTCATTTCAGCGATCTTCACATCCCAGGCATTAAGCAATTCAACGGTAGTCATGGTTGTAGACATATTGATTGTTATAAATGGATAATTATGTACAGCTGGTCTCTATTTGGGGTAGAGCGGACCTTCCTAGCCAGCCAGACTGCGGCTTCAATTTTATTTTTGGGTTGAAGACTACACCCCCCAACTTGGCTGGGGGTCCCCAGGTCCCCAAATCAATTTTTTCCTCCTTGGGGGACCCGGGGGACCCTTAGCCATCTTGGGCCTCAACCCCGAAATAAAATTGACGCAAATATAAGCCGGCTATAAGGGTCCCCTCACCCATAATATCTATCCCCAGATACACAATTTCTAGCCTATATCCATTTATTTACGATGCCTGACTACACATTTAAGCCCAACCAGCAAACAGCAGCAGACCGCATCGTTCAGGCATTTACCTCCCACCACTACGTCCTCCTTTGGGCCCTATGCCAGTCTGGCAAGACGGGGACCTTTCACTGTGCTGCCCAGAAGATGCTGGCAGCCGGCATAGTGAAACGTGTCTACCTGCTCTGCGGATCTGCCGAGGTCTGCCTCAGGACCCAGGCCGAAGCCGACGCAGTGGGGTATAACCCTATACCAGGGACCTCCACCTCCTCTGTCAAAGTGATCTTCCGTCCCTCCTTCAAGAAGACGCACCTGGACATCAAAGACGCCCTCATCATCATCGACGAATCCCATCTGGACCAGTCGAAGGGCATGGAGCTTGATCAGCTCCTCACACGCCATGGGCTCGTGCTCACTGGCGACTGCCCCACTGCTGTCGCCAACCGTTGCCGCATCCTGTCCGTCTCCGCCACCCCTTACGCAGAGGTCTCTGCTCTCCACAGTCGTCTGGCTGCTAATCTACCTTGTGACAAGGCCATTGTCCGTTTAGAGCCAGGCACTGGCTACTACGGGATTGAGCAGTTCCTCAGGGATGGACGCATCAAGACCACAGAGGAAGACCTGGATCTGTCCAAAGCCTCCCTTCCTGAGATTGCTCGCTTCCTGAAGCGTCCTGAGTTTGCTCTCAAGTGGAACATCATGCGTGTTAAGAACGCGATTCACCTGCGTGCGATCACGAAAGCGGCCAAGTCAGTCGGTATCTTCGTCAAGTCGTATACTGCGAAGTCGACTGACCTAGCGATCACGAAGGCTGAGAGAAAGTTGCGAGTGGACGAACAGGTGGCCAAGGCTGAGCGTAACACACCCAAGGCAAAGCAGACCGCTGCGTGGAAGGCAGCTATCGAGGCGAAGGCTGAAATGGACCATCCCTGGCTCGGCGTCGCTCCCCTGCGTACGACTATCATCCTGCTCAAGGACAGGCTCCGTGCTGGCAAGGTCGTACCCAAGGACCATATCGGCTTCGTCTGGGAGGACTCCGCCTCCTCGAAGACAGATGTGCTCGTCCAGGCTCTCCTCGGTCGCATGTGTGGCTATTACGGGGACGGGAGTTACAAGCCTATGATCTACCTGCCCAAAGCGGTTCTAGCCGAGCACGAGGATAAGGTCATCAAGGCCTCTGAGCTACAACGTGCCATCAGCACCGAGATGATCCCTCGCAACTTCGCCCACTCCGCCGGCTCCTCGCTTGCCACCGCTGTCCTGCGTCACCAGTGCCCTCCCATCCTGCTGAATCCTCTTCTTGTGGACGAAGAGGATCGCTGGACCACAGTCTTCTACAACAAGGGCGACAATGAGTACAATCGCAGGACCAAGGAGCGATGCTTCCGTGCTCTCCGTGCTCTCCGTGACACCACTGCCTTCGACCCCTTCACGACTGCCCAGCTTGCTGAAGTCGATAGGATCCTGTCTGTCTCCTCCGCTGAGGGGAGCAGACACTCTCATATCAGACATATGAAGGATAGCTCACAGGCCAGCTGGTTTCAGAAAATGATTAACTGCTCGGCAGCAGGGACGTCTATGCGAGGCATAGAGGAGATTTCTTACAGCCCAGACCTCACCTTCGTCGTGGTCTATGATGGCTACACGGGTGGTGGCCGACCAGGGGATGCCTATGCGATCTTCTATACAGATGCTCCGAATGCCATGGAGTCCCTCCACATCAAGCATCGCTTCGGTGCCACTGATACGCATGAGGTCTACTCGCCAGGCGAAGCACCAGAACCCACCATCTGGGGATCTGGTCTAGTCGCAGCGGCCTCTGTCGGTCTGCCCAAGGACTGCTTCGCTGACTCCGCTCTGTTCGCCACTGAGTTCGCCAAAATCCTGACATCAGGGCTCCATATCAAGGGCAACTGTATTGAGGACACAGAGGAGGGCTTCTTCACCTTCCAGCGAGACAGCTTCGCCTTCGCCAGTCGTGAGGCAAACACACTTGAGACCATCTGTAAGGACATTGGCGACTCTGTCGGCAAGAAGATCACCATCCGTTACCATCCCGAGCCGGCAGGACTCACCAGGAAGCACACATTCCGCGTCACCAAAATTAGCTGGTCTCCTACTCCCGTAGGAGAGACAATAGTTGAGGAGGATCCCATATAAAACATATAAAAACACAAATAGCCAAAAAGCAAAAAAAAAGACGACAAAATCTTTTTTTTGACGTTCTAAAATTGACCGACTGACAGTCAGTACCAATCGCCCCCTCCCTCTCATATTTATCCATATTAACCATGTCTGTTCTTATCAACCTGACTGTCGGCCCCTTGTCCACCCCCTATTATATCGCCTCCTATTCGCCCCTCCTCTTGTGTTCTGACGGGATTTCCCTGGATCCCGAATTCGTCTGGAATCACTTTCTTCACAGGTACTGGCAACACGGGGCCGGCTATACACTCAGTAGACACTACAATATGAAAAGCCGCTTCCTGTCCGACTACACCTATGGGTCCTCAACATCGCCCATCACGCCTACTGAGTTCTTAAAGTTCTGTCTTGTCTACTGTAAACGTGGTCAGACCATCACAACCCATTCTCTCTATGAAATCTTGACGAGTTGGAGCAGCTCTCAGATCTCAGCCCTTCCCTCTCTTATGGTCCGATCCCCTCCCTCCTCTGTCGCCATTGATATCAAGCTCCCTATTGTCTACACGGGTCCTTATCGACCAGTTCCATTAGAAGAACCTTATCATTGTATCATAGATATGGTCTGAAAATAAAATTGAAGTCCGATGGATCCTAGATCATAGTTGTGATTCACACCTATGATCTATTATCCATATTAAAAATGCTTATAACCAAAAACGGCATCAACGTTCTTATGCTAATTCCTATCGGCATTCTGATCGGCTTAACCCTCCGTCTGTCAGGCTGGCACCCTCCTTTCAAAGCCTTTGACGAGCTGCTGGCCCCTGAAAATAGCACCGCAACTGTGTGTTTCTTAACAACTCTATTCCTCGTCCTGACAGCTCTCTACATCAATGGTGCTCTTCTGTACCATCGGATCGAACAACGCCTATTCCATATAGGCCCATAACCACCACCTCTTACTTTTTTATAAAAAAAAATTGAAGTTCCTACCTGAGACAAACAGGGTGTGACAGTCCCGTTCATGTTATTATCCAAATTTATTTAAATGGCATCATCCCTCAAAGCAACCGCCACGAAAGACTCCACGTCGAGGGAACAGACCCTTGTCCGTCTAATGAATGGGCATACAGTCGATACCAGCTGTTTTGCCTGCGGCGACGCTATTCTCACTGTGAAACCGGCCGATCTTGTCAGTGCTACCCTCGTGGGAGGCCTAGGAGCTCATCACGACTTCGTGGCAACTGTTAGTGGCAGTCGTCATCTGAAGGGGGAACTGAAGCACTCCCTGACAGCAAAAACGAAACGCGAGGTCCTGGAATGGCGGCCCTGGAAGGATGCTGTCCAGTTTGTCCAGGGACAGACGAAGTCCAAGAAGGCTGCTATCTTTGCCCCCGATTATGGCATGCCCTTATGGACTGCCTGGTTCGACGGCTACGTGAAGCCCTTTGTGGCCGCCTCTGTTCCATCTGCGACAGGTCTCACGTTGGACGGATATGTGGCGTGTGCGTCAGCCATGTCTTGTCCTTCGACAGCAGAACCAGCCTCCGCAGAACTCATCCGAGTCCTGAGGTCTGATAAGGAGTTACAGGAGGGGTTGAGGAAGGAATGGATTCGCTTTGAAACGGCGTTTATGCCGGCCCATCCTCTTGATCATAAGGCGTTCGAGGCCCATGTGAAGGAAGTCCTAGAAGAGAAGGATGTATGGGTCTGCGTCAACAAGGCAGGAGCCCATTGGATCGAGGGGTTCCATGTCCTGGGCCTTGTCTATGACGGCCCTAGGCCGAAGCGAGAGGGTGGAATAGTCTTCGTATATACCCTGTCCGTCCAGAAAAAATCAGGGGGGACCATAAAACAGATCCCGATTGAGTTTAAGCTCTACTGGAAGAATGGGGGACAGGCGGTTCAGAATTTGAACTTCCTGGTTTTATAGGGGACCAAAGCTCCCCTATAAAAGTGGTTCGTTCATGCCATAAATGGCATGAACTTCCTGGTTTTATAGGTAGTAAATACCTTATCAGTCCTTTGTCGGCAACGGGTGCGGCGAAATCAAGTGAACAGTACTTTTTATTCCCTCGCCCTCATAAATCCGAATATACGAATTAAGCGGATACTCGATCACAGACTGATCTGTTAGGACGATACGTAACGGCGTCTTCAGTCTAGCATTCTGATACGATCTGTCCCACATAGTTTCTTTAGGCCCCCACCGAACATAATCGGTCTCCTCCAGATGCGATGGCTCCACTAAGGCAGTGCGACTATAGGGTGTGGTTACACGGGACATGATAAAAAACAATAGGGATCTAGGTTTAGGCTTTATTTTTTTTCTTTTTCGGTTTGGGATCAGCAACAGCAGATACAACGGTATTAGCAATGATGGCCTCCCTCAGCCTCGCACACTTTGCCGAGGGCATGCCTGCCTTGTCCTTGCGTTTGTCGTCCTTTTTACGGCGGCCAACAGATGGTTCGTCCATTTTGGATAGTGACGGATAGGGTGTCCAGCCGATGGCAGGGATCTCCTGACCTTCAATTTTATCGGCTGGAAATAAAATTGAAGCCCAAGGGTACTTCACTGGATGCTAGCCTCCCGCACATATAAATATAAATATCCATATTAAAATGTCATCTAGAAAAGCATATCAAGTAGCTCTATATGACTATAAAAAGTTAATGTTTGACGGAAAGTTAGAAGTCTGTTACCACAAGGACATGCTGTTCAGCGTCCCAGGAACACCAGCCTTCCCCGCGAGAGGACCCATGAGCTACTGGCATCTCAGGGCATACTATGCGAAGTATGCCGATGATTACAGTGTCATGAAGTATCATCCTCTCCAGCTCATGGAAATCGACATGGATGAGGATGAGCCAATGATCCTGTACGACTGGATCAAAGAAATCGATGGGTCGATCCCAGACTCTGTGGAACCATCTGCGTCCGTTGAAGCCAAAGAAGCCAGGCTAATCGCCAAAATAGCTAAGAAAGCAGCGAAAACCCTTCAACAGATCAAGAAGTATTACATTATATGCCCTGAAGAGCACCGAGACCACTATAAAACGATGGTCAGGGCCCATGGCGATCTTTCCAAAATTGCCGACACTCTACATGTAGCCTAAAGACCTCGTTATATTTTTTCTTGTACAGAAGTACACTGCCTTTTTAGCAAAGTGGCATTGCGTCTGTCTTGTAAACAGGAGGTCCCGTGTTCAATTCACGGAAAAGGCACTTATAGTTCATGGTAATGGACCATAAGTGTTTTTAAAAATTGAAGCCTGATAACAATATAGTTTCATTGCGTCTAACCCAAACATATATCCAATTAATTAAAATGGAAGCATTCTTTCGCTCTTTTCGCGGAAATCGTCTCCGTGTCCAATACTTCATCGAGGCAAGAGGATCAACCATTGTCCGTCAAGATGACATTATAATACATGTAAATCCCGACTTTACTGTATCTGTTGCCACCTATAATCCCCGTCTAAGTGACTTTCCAGAGAGGAAAGGAATTCATCTGTTACACATGCTTAACGTAATCAAACAGTACCTCGAAACAAGTGATCTCAGCATCATCGTTAAAGGCAGTCCCTATAATCACAAAACAGTTGAATATGATATTGAATTCAACTTCCTTAATACCTATGAGTCAGCATTCAAGCTCTTATACGTCTCCACGCCAGACGGATGGACCTCCCTCGCAAATCTCTATGCCGATTCTATGTAATAGAGCCCTAGTTGTTCGAAATAGATGAATGCCTGAATGAGTCCTTCGTGTTTCTGCCTTGTCCAAAACGTCTCTAATTTTTCTTGTACAAGCTCCTCTAGAATATCATCGTAGGGGCATATTAAATTCAAAACGGATGTAACAGATTCTAGAAATTCACGAGGATCTGGGGTAAACAGAATGTCTGCTAAGCGTCGCGTCCAGCGGCCTTCAGAGGACAAATAGGGTCTGTGTCGCTCAGGGATTGGACCTAGCTGCTTTTCTGATAGACCTGTTCCCTTATCAAAGTGGCCAATGCGAATAATCTCGTAAGAAAATCCCATTCTATGGATACTGTATTCTATACACAGAATGGGAATCAAATTTCGCGAAACTTAGGCCCTTTTTATTTTTCGGGTCTTGTTACTGGATCTGTCCTTCTTCCAGACATAAATCAATTCATGGCGTTCTGTTTCTGTTCCCAGAGTCCGCCCCTTTTTTGCGTCAGTCGGGTGACGATTGTGAAGAGGTAACGTAAGTCGTTTGGTCACCTTGGGCAACCGGTCCTTGATGGCCATATACATATCATGGGGCATATTGAGAGCCATGTGGCCTCCCATAGATAAATTGGCCCACGCATTGTCCACGACAGGAATGAAGAACTTGGTCAGAAACCCCTCCTTGGACTTATAGGCCGGCATTCGTTCATACTCTTCGATCATGAAATAGGGGGGACTGGTAAACACCAAGTCGTAAGTGAACTTGGAGAAATCCACTGTCTCAGATGGCTTAAAAAATAGGGTCACATCCGCATCTGGTTTAAACGTCTTAATCATCTGTTTGTAAGCAGGCTCAAGCTTGGTGTTCGCATCGCATCCTATATAAGGGATGTCCAGGGACATCGCAGCCAAGCAGCGGCCGCCCCAGCCCGCACTGAAGTCTAAGATGCCCTTTTTGGCCCCCAAAGTACAGTAGACCCAACGGGCCACAGACGGCCGAAACTGATTGATCGTCCCATAATAAAGTTGGAAGACGCTGTACTGTTGTTTCAATAGTCCAATCGAATCTTCGAACTGACCCAGCGACTTCTTCTTGTATTTGACAACGAGATCTGAAAGCTTCTTGACCATATCTGGATCATTCATAGCGTCATAAAAAGAGATATGCTTGGTCTTCGCTTTCAGCCGGTGATGTAAAAAGAAGTAATCGAGGGCCTTTATCCCGACCCTGTCAAATCCGGGCTTTTTACACGGCAAATCCAACAGATCCTCATATGATTGTTTGGCGTCTTCTAACGTCACGCCTCGGAGTCGTTTCGCAAGCTCCATGGTTCCCTACTGAGAGGTTCGTTTGTTTGATCCCTGGAAAAAAAATTGAAGTCGGGCGGGCTCAGAAGTTAAAGGGTCTCGCCTATTATTATCCAATTATAACCATGTCCGACAAAAAGACTTTAGAATCAGAGCTTGCTGAGATTGAGCAACAGATCGATCACCTGGAAGTATACGAAGGGGATGCGAAGAATCACATATACAGATACAAGCTTTCTTGTGACAGGCCTAACCTGGAAGAGTGGGAACGTATTCTACAAGACATTGAACAAGAGTTAGAGAGCCTCAGAGAACAGGAGGCCACGCTTATCCATCGGATCCGTCGGCTCCACATAGAATGGGTCTGTCAGATCGAAGAAAGCGGTAGAAAGCTCCATGAGCAGGGCTATAATCATGGCTGGCCTAAGTCGCCCAAGTCTCGTCTTATGTATTTGGACGGAGATGTGCTAGTCTTTCCCCGTGATCATGGGGACCGCTATTCATCTCACCGATTCTGGCTCGACACAATTATATATCATGAGCCGATCATATGCTTAGGCCAAGACTACTTCAGCTCGGAACAACTCGGGGTTACACCCGATGTTATCGACAGACTCTATGAGCTGGAACAGCTCCGTCTACAAGGAAACAGGGATACTGCGGTCCAAGAGGAGATTGAGGCCATCAGAGGGACGCTACGTCGAAGGTAATTATATCTCCAAGTACCGAAATATTTTTTTCGGATATTTCCCTTTTAATAGGTCACAGATTGCTTGAAGGCTGCCTTCCCCTTTAAACACTTTATGTAGTCCATGGACAAGTATTATTTCGTCATTTTGTTCAATATAATCAAACCAGTTTTTGACTCGAATCTGATATCGTTTCCTAAATTCTTGAAAATCATTTCGAATGTAAAATTCATCATCATTTTTACCTTCGTTAAACATATGAGAATGCGTTGATCCTTCATGATTAAAATTAATACCATACTTGTTCATAATATTATAGCCACCCTTTCCACATAAGCTTCTATCTCCTGGGGCATTTTCCCAGGGAATCAAATGAAGATCATCGAAAAAATATTTGAAATCTGTTTTCAAACATTCATAGAGGGCAGCATAGGACGTTATACATAGATCAAAAGGACATGATTTATAACCCTTTTCTTTTGTAAGTTGTAATGTACTTTTTATATATATTCTTGGGCCACAATTGACACCTATACTGAGGTATATTTTTGATGGCATCTAAATACTGTGTATATTTTAAGATCTCAAGATGCCCTCGACGATTCCCATATCCGATACCGCATAGTCTGACCAGGAACAGTTGAGAAATTCCTGTGCCATTTTCGTTGTCGCAGGATATCGCAACTGATTTTGCCCATGTCCCTCAAAGATGAGCAGCTGATCGGCCTGTAACGCCTCCACGTCTGAGCCAAGGATATAGGCACAAGACTGGCCGATTTCCATATCTTCGGACATATACCAGCTTTGATTGTGGTAGTATATCACATTTTTAGTCACTGTGTCCCAGTATACATCGATAAAGCGATTGTTCCGTACTAGAAGGTGAGCCACTGGCACCAAGTCAATATAGCTAATGGGCGGCTCACTCTGAGTTATCATATTCATATTAGTAGCTATAATTTACGGCTGGACCCATTCATTTTTTACGGAAATAAAATTGAAATCCGGAGCTAGAAGAAAAAAGGAATCGCGATTCCAATCGTCACATAAAGACTAATCAATTATCCATAATAAAATGCCAGGCAAGTCAAATTCACAGGCAAATAAGGGAAAGGGCCTCAATCGTAAGGATAGTCGCGGTCTCGCCGCGAATGTCAAAATCATGGACCAAGCAGTCGCTGAGGGCATCGAGGAGAACTCCATGCGATTTGGCAAGATTACCAAGAGCGTAGGCAACTCGCGATTTCTCGTGGATCTTTCGGATGGTAGGTCAGCTAACGCATTGTGCCGCGATGTCCTAAGGGCCAAGGGATCCTGTGGTCTCGGTATGGGAACGATCGTCCTCGTCTCTCTGCCCAATTGGGAAAAGGAGGAGCAAATCTTCAAGGCTACAGGTATTTCTGTCAAAAATCCTGTGGCCTACATCGAGGGAGTAGTAAACACTAAAAAGTGGTTGGACGCATTCAAAGATGCGGGATATATACCAGAACGATTCACGGCCGAGATGTCAGCGGATGGAGAGGGAGAGGCGGGGTTTGTATTCGAAGCCGAATCGGAAGAGGAGGAAGAGGAGGAAGAGGAGGACGAAGAGGGAAATGTTGTGGTCAGCAATTCGGCTGCTGCCACAAAACCAAAGAAGGCCGCCCCTGAGAAGGGTGCCAAAGATAAGAGAACTAAGGCTCAGGAGGGCCGTGTCAAAAAAGATAACGAGACATTGAATATTGATGATATATAAGTAAAACAATCACGTCCTATTTTTATTGAAATTTGATATTTTGTTACTGGGTATAATCAGTAACAAAATGTCTGACCGATATATACCGATTCCTTTAAGACAGCAACAACAACAGCAACTACTGCCACCTAAGGCACCCGTTCATCGAACCAACTCGTTGCCCCCCAGGCCAAAGTTGCTCAACATCAAATCAGAGACCGACTTTCCGTCCCTTGTAAATCGCAATACGATTCATAATTCTATCAATCTCACAAAACAACTTGATGAGATCATTAATCGCAATCCAATTCATAATCCTATCGATCTAACAAAACAACTTGCGAACATGACCATTTCAAAGAAAGAAGAAGAGGAATGGCGTCCTACCACTCCTGAATTTGGAAAATTCGACTGTATCACTGAGGAAGATAAAAAAAGTATAAGCAAACCCAGTGAAAATGATGTTTGGCATGATTAAATTACAAAGAATAATAATTCATAATTGCCTCGTCCAAATGGTTCAGCTGGTTCTCTAGGACTTCCTGCTTGGATGCTGCCAGTACTTTTTTCTTTCCAATGGCTCCTACTTTGGCCGGCAAGGGTTTCGCTGGAAGCGGCAGAATCAAGATCTCTTTGTAAAAGGTCTCGGCCTGGCCTACAGCTCTTGCTAAAACGATCGGGTCCTTCACTAAGGACGGGGCGGCCGGCACCTTCCAGCGAGGCACTTCCGTCAGAATCTGGATCATCAGGTTCAGACAGTCCTGGCGTCTAGACGGTGTCAGATGCTTATCTGGCGATCTGTAGATATCCAGGAGCGTTTGGACCTCCTCGTGCATACGTACCAGACCTTTTTGTGCCAGTTCCTTGTAACATTCGGCAACCACAGAACAGATAAAAAACACAGCGGCGTTTCGCTGCTTTGGACTCAGATGACTTGGACCCCTGTCCATCGTCGTCAGACCCGACCCGAATCGCTTTTTTAGCTGTCCATCTTCCTCCTGGATCCATCGCATCCAGAAGAGGGCCTTTTCCAAGGCTCCATCGGTAATGGCAGACACCATCTGATTTCCCGCAATTAAGAGTTGCTCTAGGTCATGGCTTCTGTTCCAGGCCTTTCGGACAGATTCCTTTTCTGCCGCCCTGGCATTCGACGAAAACCACAGATCATTTTGGTGCGTCTCTGCCGGCACAGAGGGAACCTTGGTTTTGAGCTTTTTCGGGCAGCTCTGTAAAATTAATACTGTTTCTACAGTTGCCTGTTGTAATGAGGGACTGTTGACCAGGGTCACAAAAGGGGTAGAAGCCTTTCGTTCCGCGATTTCAGCGAATTTCTTACGTAAATAGACGAACACGCGGGGGCTAGCGATTCCAATATGATCGAAGGCGAAGTCCCAGCAGAGGGTCTGCCACAGATCTAACCCTCCCGAGCAGACCATGTCCGCCGTAAAGTGTAGGAGCTTCCCTGAGGCCACGGGACCGGTTTCTCCTAGGACTTGGAGGAAGGAGCGGGCCAGATCTTTCAGGGCGTAGCCTTTTCTCGACAAAGGTTCCTGATCAGACTCTACGACGACGTTTTGTGCCATTTCCTCTAGTGCGATATTTTTCGGAGACCTTATAAGTCCCGTTCGCTCTTGGAATGAGCCCCTTGGCCTTCAAGGAGGATCGCATGGTGAAGCCAATGGACTTGCCCTGCTTATACATCTTTAAGTACTTTGTGTTTTTAGCAGTAGCTCGGTAGCCGCCTCCTTGTCGGATCATTCTATTTATATCAAATATAAGTAGGGATGACAAATACAAAAACTCGAAAGAAGTTATGGCCGCCAAAATACTATAGAGGGCTAACCAGGAAAGCTGCTGAACAGCGACGAAAAGAGATTGGGAAATTTGGATCCATGGATTGGAAGGATCCGAAGGCCTACGTGGGGTTTAAGACCGACATGGGTGTTCAAACGAAGCCCAGTTCTTATACGAGCCAGTTCAAGAAAATGTTTCCCGACGCCTTGTCATTGGAAGAGAAGGCCAAGGCCACAGGGGTGCCTGTGCGGTATTTGAGAGAATCCTATAACAGGGGCTTGGCGGCATGGAGGACGGGACATCGGCCTGGAGCATCACAGCAGGCCTGGGGCTATGCCAGGGTCCATTCCCTGTTATTAAAGGGAAAGACCTTTCATACTGCCGATGCGGATATTGCTAGGCGAGCGATTAAAGAAAGTCCATCTGCTAAAAAATGGTTTTCCAAGATAAAATGATCTTATATTAGCATGCTTCCTCTCCTTCTTCTAACCCAATTTAAGATGACCGAACAGGCATCTATAAGTCCTAGTCGTATGATCACAGCTAGTCATACAGTAACACCAAGTATTAGCCCGTTTCCTATTTTAGTAAGTCCAACATCCATTCCTACCACCGATTCGTTCCTTATTAATGTGGTAGTACTCCCTGTCAGTATTTTAGCCTGTATGCTACTATGTGCTCTCTGTGGCGTCATGGTGTGTTTCATTCGGTACAAATTTCCTATTAAAAAAATCCTGGTTGTCTCAAATGAACCAGCGACAGCTTCAAACCCTGTTGTACCCGTTGAGAAACGAATCGAGTTTCCACCCCTTAATGTTCGAATGAGTCCGCTTGTGACCAGGTCTGTTCGATTAGAGAATCCTGAGCCGATTGCGATTTAATGATTTTTCATTGGTTTAATTGTATATTCTATGTTAAACTTACTTATGTCAATTAAAAACTGAACCGCTATAAGACTATATCCTTTCTTTGATCACTTTTGGTAAACAAAATAAGTATTCATGAATAAATGAGTGGTCATTTATTCCCTATCACTATCAGGTATATCCTCATAGATCTTGGCTTCCTTAGTTGACCATCGGCCAACATAAGGACCAATTGATCCATCCTTGTTCTGTTTGAATAGCTTGTTTTTAATAGGTTCCCTATAAAACCCTGTTCCATCGATATCAAAGGATGTTAGCTTTATGAGCTCCACTGAGTCGACGGATAGTGGTTCATCATTGGTCTCTATGTGTTCAGGGATCAGGATCGGTGGTGTAGTAATGGACTGTGTAACAGGAACTGTTGCTTTCGTTGGGGCCTTCTTTTGTCTTTTGATTGGAGTCTCCAATACAACTTTGGTTGTATTATCCAATACAACTTTGGTTGTATTATCTGATACAACTTTAGCAGTATTCGTTGGCTCCACGATCTTCTTTGGTCGTCCCTTTTTTGGTTCAATAACTGTATTTGTAGCAGTGACTGTCTTCTTTGGTCGCCCCTTTGGCTTTTCAGCAACAGTAGCAACAGTCGCAACAGTCGCAACAGTCGCAACAGTAGCAACAGTCGACATCGAGGTTTCTGTTGACTCTGAGGTTGATTTAGTCGTCGCATAGGACGCAGGCAATGATTCAGGTGCCATCATAAAGAGTGCCTTATTTCCGTCACCTAACCTCTGTTTCCCCTCCTCCTCCGTAACAACTCGAACAATCTCGTACCGGATTCTGTGGGGAAACTCATGAGTTCCATCGTACTCATAAGTCCCTACGTTTTTGGCAAGCCATAAGGGACTTGCCCCGTTTTTGATAAAGAAGTAGGGCTGCGTCTGTTGATTGGCGAACTCATAGAATTTTGTCAGAAAGCCTGCCGATATTTTCGTCAGAAAGGGATCGTCATGACGAACAGATCGTGGATTAAGTTTGTTTATTCGAAGCCTACAGAGATTCGTTAAAAGCTGGCCATCCGTGTTCAGGGAGTCTAGATCGGTATATACATTCCAGTGAACACCGATACTTCCCTTCATAGGGAGACCTGACTTTGGATCTTTTTCTGTGACAGCATCCCAGAAGACCTTCTTGAATCGGTCTGTTGGACCACCACCACTAATGGCGGGTATTTTGATCATTTTGGATACATCTGTTTGGACAGATCAAGTCAATCAAATTTTGACAGATTTATAATTGGCCTAAAAGGCCAATTATTAATTACTGTAATCATGGATATACCTGTTAGAACCGCTCTTCGTCTGAATCCAGACTTCGAGGAGCCAATAAAGCATAGCCATATCTATTCAAGAGCGATCGACCCTACAACACAGTTCGTATCCTTTATAGTACCAAATTCATCAAATATCACCTGGACAGATCTTCGAATCACCTCCACAGGGGTCAATGACTTTGAAAGTGTCCTACGACTGAACATCGAGTGTGATTGCGACTGTTACCATTCCATTACGAGACCCATTTCCGTCGTTAAGGGTGTCTGGACACCCTTTCCCTGGCCCATTCAGTGCTCACTTTTAACCTATCCTCTAACGCTTCGAATAAATACGGGAACTGATCAACCCCAGCATCTCATGGTGAAACTGTTGGGATTTGATCATCTGTTTAGTACGTAAGACCATAACGTTCTTCTAGAATTTTCATCTGAATCTTTAACTGAAATTTATCCTGACTTAACTGTCGTTTGATATCTTTTACACGATCTTCTCGTTTTGCTTTTTTAGCAGTTTTCATCTGGGATTCTAGGTGATCTATTTTAACCCTTAATCGGTCAACCGCATCCATATGATCCTGTTTGTCTAGTGTCAGTTTCGCTTCTGCTGTTTCTAAACGAGGGGCAACAAACTTGTGGACGGTAGGGCTCGTCGTCTCATTTTCCTCAAAATTGGCCAAGGATCTTGACCTGTTTCGTAACGAGGCGAGTCGTTCTATGCTCTTTTTTCTTAGAGGAAATGATTTAATACTTCGCCTTGAATGGCTTCTTTTTCTTGTATGGGACATCTCTAACCTAAATACAGAATCTTTGTTAGAGACAATGATGGCTTCATCGAGGCCCAGAGGTGATATCACTACGGTCATAGATCTAGCATCAAGGGACGCACAAGATGACTATTTCTTTCCCTTAGATACCGACAAATCCTGGTTCCACAGAGAACCTTCAACGACCTATCCCATGACCATGACAAGCCAGGAGTTCGCACACAGAGGCACGGCAGACTGGGGCGGCCGTCTTACGTTTGAACTGAATGCTTTGACAGCCGGGGATCTATTACAGGCCCTTGTGCTACAGATTCGCCTTGGTTCCTGGTACGATCCTGCGACAATCCTGAAGATGTCGACACAGGACTATACGATCGACGTCTCCGATGCGAGCAATGTGCCCTGGACCTATATCAACTCACTCGGCACATCGATTATTGAATACGCAGAGTTCGAGGTCGGCGACCAGACCTTGGAACGGTTGGACGGGGCCTTTATCAAACTCTATTCGTCCCTCATTCCTGACGAAAATATGCTCATTGGGTTAACGGCAGATGCGAATGGGCTCACGTCGCTCAATAACGTTGCGAACAATACGGGGTCCATGAATCCCCAGAGACCGTGGCCAACCCAGAACGGGGTTTATTACTGTTTGTTGCCATTCTTCTTCCTGAGAACCCGCTTCAAGGAGGTCTTTCCTTTGCTCAGTTGTAAGGAGGGGTCTGTCCGCGTGAACGTCCAGTTGCGACCCTTTAGCGATTGTGTGCGTACAATTGCGAAGGCTCGACAGAGTTGTACTGATACGCCATTAGGATCTTCCGTGATCTTCAAAGTTGATACTGTCCCTGAATACATTCAGAAAGGCAAATACAGGATTCCAGTGGCCCAATTAGACATTGTGAAGTACACGGCACCCTTGGCGATCCCTGCGATACAGGATTTCCGAGTGCTTACCTACTGTGCCCTCGTGGACAGTTCAGTTCGCGATGCGTATATCCATCGGCCCTTTGAACAGCTCACAAAGTTCGTGACGAATTTTTACTTTGATGAGCCCTACAAGTACTTGGCTTCCAAGACGAATTCGGACTCTGATACCATTGAGCTTTCCTTGCCCTTGGAGCTGAACCACCCGACCCAAGAAATCGTCTGGGTGTTTCGACGAAAAGGTGTGGCGATTAACAATGAATGGGGTAATTTTAGCCCTGTGCTCGAGACTCAATACAATATCGACTCTGTACATCAGCCGTGGCTCGTGTATGCTACGCTCAGGATCAACGGATTCATTGTGGAGCAGGCCGAGGGGGAATGGTGGCGGCGGCATATCGCGTCTAGTCATAAGGGCGGCTGGAACGCCTGGGCCTCCTATGCCTACGGCTACAGTTTTGCTATGGATCCTGATGCTCACCAGCCCAGCGGCTCAGCCAATATGAGCCGCAGCACCTCTATTCGTCTGGACCTTCAGGTTCGTGTGCCGACGGCGGTTCCTGTACCCTCTGGATTTGATGCCAATGTCAGTCAGGGTTGGGAGATCCATGTGTACGCCGTTCATTTGAACTGGCTTCGATTTCAGAATGGGCTCTGTCAGAAATTATATGAGGATTAATGAATATATCGCTGGTTTTAATGTATTTTGTTGGATCTGATTCGTTAAGAAGCCAATAGATCTTGACCAGGGCAAACAGTCCATTGATAAGTGGAATAAGACAGTACAGAATATAGGTATTCTCGCCAAATAGCATCGTTAGAGGACTTGCTAGAAAGGTCTGCGTAGTTGGTTCTTGTTCCAGCATAAAGTTTTCGAATCGTGTGATCACACACTTTCTAAGGATCGCCCATTGAGCAAGGATAGACAGGTAAAGGGCGATAAACAGAAGGAGGTATTTGATGTTATTAGTTCCGTACGGACCGAAGAACGCCAGAATTCCTAGAGCGGCGTGAAACAACATGACTGCGTAGCCGACGACTTTGTTCCATTCCATCTACTGTAAATCTTGATGTGTTGTACGAATGTAGAACACATTTGGGTTCATAACTTAAACATTTAATTCACGAATGTATTAGAACATTATGAAGCTTCTTGTGACCGGTGGATGTGGATTTATTGGGTCTGCCTTCTGTCGCCGTCTTCAGAAGCAGCATCCCTATATGACCCTGGTTAACCTGGACTATCTGTATCCCTGCTCTACGGTGGCTGCCGATCTGACCGTTACGGCAGAGAACTATGTATTCGTCAAAGGGGACATCAAAGACAGGGCTCTCCTCGACAGGTTGATGGTTGACCATCAGATTGATACAGTTGTTCATTTTGCCGCCCAGAGCCACGTGGATACCTCCTTTACCAATCCTATGTTGTACACTCAGGACAACGTCATTGGAACCCATACTCTTTTGGAAGCATGTCGAGCCTATGGTAAGGTCAGTCGTTTTATTCATATCAGTACCGATGAAGTGTATGGGGAGAACCATAGTCAGGGGGGAGCAGTCTTTACTGAGACATCACTTCTGAAGCCCACCAATCCTTATGCGGCATCGAAGGCTTCGGCGGAAATGTTCGTTCATTCCTACATACATTCCTACAATATGCCAATTATTGTTATCCGATCCAACAACGTCTATGGACCCGGCCAGTACCCTGAAAAGGTGATTCCCAAGTTCATGTTTCAACTCCTCGACGGCAAGAAGCTGACGCTCCAGGGTACAGGCAACCAGCTCCGTTCCTTTCTGTACGTGGAAGACGCAGTCGATGCTGTCCTGTGCGTCCTATTCCAAGGGGAAGTCGGTGAGATCTATAATATATCGTCCAAGGATGAACTGTCCATTCGGGATCTGGCGAAACAGATGCTGGCTGTCCTGAGCCCTGACGAACGGCTTGAGGACAGGATTGTTTATGTGGAGGATCGTCACTTTAATGACAAGCGATATTGGATTGAGTCTGAGCCTTTGAAAAAGCTCGGGTGGAAGCAACGGGTATCCTTTGATGAGGGACTTCGGACGACGATCGACTGGTTCAGAACCGTGAATAGGGCTGCGTATTGGGTGACCAAGGAGAATCTGTTGGAAGTGACGACCCCTATTCGAAAGTCTGAGATGAAAAGGTTGGTCTGTCTGCTCTATGGAGGTAACGGATGGATCGGCAGTCTCTTTCGGCCTGTCCTTGAGGCCAAGGGATTCACGGTAGTCCTAGGGACTAGCCGAGCTGATAACAGAGTCGCTGTGGATGCCGAGATCGCAAGTGTCAATCCTAGTCATGTGGTCTCACTCATTGGACGAACACATGGTCCTGGATTCGGTACGATCGACTATTTGGAGCAGCCTGGGAAGCTCAGAGAAAATCTGAATGACAACCTGTACGGACCTCTTGTATTGGCTGCTGCGGCGGCTAAAGCAGGTTGTCATATGCTTTACATGGGAACCGGCTGTATCTTCGAGTACGATGAGAGCCATACTGTGTCTTTAAGTCCCCTCGGATCCGAGGCAGGATCAGTCGGATTTACCGAGGAGTCGTTGCCCAATTTCTTTGGATCCGGCTACAGCACCGTGAAGGGTTATACGGATCGGCTGATGGGTGAATTGTATGGGGGATCGGCTCTCAATGTCCGCATTCGCATGCCGATCTCATCACAGGATGGTCCCCGCAATTTCATTAGCAAGATCATCGCATACAAGAACATCTGTAGCATCCAGAACTCCATGACGGTGATGGACGATGTCTTGCCTGCCCTAGCGGACTGTATGATTCGACGTGATGTTGGAACCTTGAACGCAGTCAACCCTGGAACCATGGATCACAATACGATCCTCACGATGTACAGGGATATTCAGAACCCTAAACATGTATGGAACGAGATTTCCAATAAGGAGCTGGTTTCAGGGTTTGTCAAAGGGGCCCGCAGTAACAACTACTTGGAGACGAATAGGATTGAATCACTGTGTCCAACGATCCCGACCCTTGAATCATCTGTTCGTCGGATTTTGACAGAGAATCGGTTCGCTGGAAGAAAAAGTGATTCATGAATAGGGATATGAAGGCGACAACGATTAATTCTATATTTTTAGTGCTTTTAATCGTGTCCTTCGTGATATTGATTCTGACACGGAGGTTGAAAGAAGGCTTTGAGGAACAGATTTTAAAGGCGGATCGTCCGACAGAACAAGTGCCTGGAACAGTTCCGCCAGTAATTATTCCGTTGAGAGGAAAGTCCGAGGTGCCCTCATTTGATGACGAGGCATATTTGCGAAGTCGTATTGAGAATCGCCCTCCGCCCCCAGGTGTTGATATGACGGATGAGGTTGTCTATTCGCCAGTGGATCTGGCAGCGGACATTAAGAAAATAAAGGATCAGATACGGAACATTGAACTGAACGGCAAATCGGCGGTATCTGAGGCAGTCTATCATCAGTCAGTGCCGATTGTAGGGGGGATTCTAAGGGAGGCAGGGTTTCCCTTGACGGATGGGACATATGCCAGGAGTGAATGCGGGTATGTGAATCAAGTGAATTAGAAAATTTATAATACAATATACTTTAATATCTGCTTGTAATATTAAAATATACTGAGTCTAAAATTATTAATAAATTTAAATTATTAATAATAGATGGGAGATTCTCTTCGACAAAAGGTGTTTACCTATTATTTTGCTCAATATCATAGTATTCCCGAAAATAATAAGGTCTTCGGAAATGATTTTACAGATTGGGATTTATTCAAAGATCCTGACAATAAACAATTAGCCACTTGTAAATTCCCTCTGGATCCTCCATCAGGTCTAGGTTATTATAATCCAATGGATATATCTGTACGAAAAAAACAGGCAGATCTTGCTAAAAAGTATAATATTGATGGATTTATTTATTATCATTATTGGTTGGAAAATAAACCTGTTATGGCAAACCCTTTAGAACAATTATTGATTGATAATGAACCAAATATGCCATTTTGTTTCTGCTTTGCGAATGAATCATGGAAACATGTCTACGGAAAAAAAAAATCAGATGGTACATATCATAAGTTTCATAGTGATGGATCAACATATCGTCAATTATATGAAAAGCCAAAAGATCATGCTAAATTTTTACTGAAGTTCTTTAATCATAGTAATTACTATAGAATTGATAATAAACCAGTGTTATTTGTCTATAATTTAGATAAATACGTATCCTATTATTTGAACGCTATGTGTTTTGAATTGAAAAAACATGGAATTGATGGTATATATTATATATTAAATACAAGTCAACACTGTTTACGTAATTATGATAATTCGACACTTATAATAAAACCTAATGCGTATTCTCCATTTCTAGCACATGAAACACATAATCCGTTGCCAGCATCCTTAACAAATTTACCGCATGTACATGGAGGGTTGTGCGGTTGGAATACTACGCCAAGACATCCAGATAAAAATCACCGAATTATTAATTACACTCCTACTGATATTATTAAAAATACATATACTGATTTATTACAAATTAAATATGATAGCTTTTCTGTCCCTGTGTACGCATTATTCGCATGGAATGAATGGGCTGAAGGTGCTACATTAGAGCCAAATACATTCTACGGAGAAGAATTAGGATACGCCATTAAAAAGGGTAGAGAGATTGCTGAAAGACTATATAGTGAAATTCAACAAACAACTATTCTATATGGTAATGAAGCAGATTTTAAGGATATAACGGTACCAGTTCATATAAAATGCTCCACTTTTGATGTATCTTCGAATGAAATAACAATACAATTTTCAAATGAATCAGTTAAAGCATTATTTGGAGACGGAAAGGTTGTTAAGTTAATTAAAAATAATGTTACGACAGTTTATGATACAAAATATGAAATTTGCTATAAGATTAAATTAGATACTTTGTGATTTATTAGTCGTCCAACTTTGGTCAGATGACGACTTAGTCGTCCAACTTTGGTGCCAGATAATACCCCACAGATCCTTTATCTCCAATATCATAGGTTACATAGATCGGTACATCTTGTAACATAGCGATTTGAACTTGGTCGGAAAGTGCTGAGCCCTTGGTAAATGCCGTGAGATACTTCAGGGCAAAGTTGGCCTTCACGGCCTTCGAACAGACAATTTCTGTTCTAGCAGACTCCACCTTCGCAGTCAGATCCTGTTTCACAACCATCTGAACCTTACCTGTATCTCCCACAGTTTCCATAGTAAGTGCTTCTTTGACGGAAAGGGTTGCGGTTTCGCCAAAGGCCGCCATATTATGGACGATCTTGGCAAATTCACTGCTCGGCATTTTGATGGAACAGCTGTATTCTGTATCAGGAATACTCATATACTCTGACTCAATGTCCATGAGGTTCATGGCGAAATCCGAGGTCTTGGATCCCGTATTGGATTCGAAGCTGATACCCAGGGTCGCTCCTCCATCCTGATGTCTGAGAACCACAGAATCAGTGGCCTCAGCACACTTAATAATCTTGGCAAAGCTGGCCAGATTCACTCCCAAAGTCACCTCTTCGTCACATGTATAAATCATACAGGCCTCAGGGAGAATCGTAAAGGTCACTAGGGCCACGTGAGCTGTGTCCATTGCCTGGAGTTCAATCCCATCCTCAGTGATTAGTAGATTCGCCTCGGTCACCAGATCCTTGACAGAATCCAGGATGCGTTTTAAAAGGGTCGCAGAGGCAAACTTTGCTTCAAACATTGTGTTAACACATGTGTTACACGAACTATCCATCAAATTTATCCCTTTATATAGGATATAGCAGTTACTTTATCATTGTACCCCATAGATACAATATAGTGTTTTTTAATAGTATCGTAGACTAATCCACAAGGAAACAGAATACCATTTTTTACTATTTGTTCATTATCTTTTAATAATGTATTTAAAGACGATATAGTAGAAAATTCGCTTATATGACTTATTTTGAATACATTTTTATCACAGGAAATTTCTAGCATATATACCAAGTAATCATTACAGTGAATAAATGATATTAGTCTATTTTTAATATATATAGGTGGAGTTCCACCTCTAAGACTCAAATTGGCAATAGTTTTAACACATCTTACAAATTTACATGAATTACTCACAATATCATATTTAAATATAGTAAAAGGGCTAATACTATATAGACAATATAATTCACCTTTACTTTCAAAAAACCCCCAATTTTTTTCAGTTTTTCCAACAATGAAATTATTACCATAAGGTGGAATATACGTTTTGCCTAGTTCAAATGATATTTCTCTTTTTATAATATGTGTAAAAGCAATTTGAATAATTGATCGTGGATCATTATAGTCATTAATCTCCTCTGTGCCCCACTGACTATAAGATATATATAATTCGCCACGAAATGCGAACATACGTGGATCTTCATAATTTGTAAAAGAACTTATTAAGAGCGGTTCAGCATTTCGAATTAGATTATTTGATAAATCCAATTCACCAATCCAAATTGAACTAATACCTTTTGGTGGTTGATGACGATAGACAATATAAAGTGTACAATCTGATGAAAATTTGTATGTCCAAATATTTTTTCGATTATTATATGCTAAAATAGACGAATTAAATTCATCAGCACTACTATCCACAAGTGGAAGTATTTGCGTGCTTGGCTGAACATAAAGTTCCTTCGATGATTTATTTTCATTTAAATTCATTTCAAATGCTTCATTAATTGAAACACTGGAGTTTAGAATTGTATACTGTTTACCATCCTTAAAGGATATATAATCAGCGTATTCTGCCATCTTTTAATTAATAATAAATCAAAACAATTTGTTTAAACTCAAATAATTTTATTGCTTACGATATACCTTCCATTTTCCCGAATTATAGAGTTCTATAAATCCCTTTTCAAGGAGTAGTCTCTGAGCTTTCTGAGTGGTGGCCCAATCCGTATCATCCGCAATCCAGAATCCTCCACTTTTGAGTTTCGGTGTCCATCGTTCCACTTCATCACAACTGATCTGTTCAGAATGATTAGAATCCTGATGAATAAGATCCAAAGAGCCATTCTCAAAGGACAGCACTGCTTCAGCCGAAGTTTGACGAAGAAGGGTAATATGAGATTGAAGCGATACCTCATTAATTTTATTCTGAGTATACTCATAAAAGTGCTGTAAGTTTTGAGAAGACCACCATGTATTATTATCATTTGTGTTATCACCCATCAAACAGGCATCCTTTGACCAAGGATCAATTCCTGTAATAGATCCCCCTGTCTGTTCAAATCCCCAACCAAGAGGAAGAAGAGATCGGCCCGCAAATACACCAAGTTCAACACCTTTCTTTAACTTATTTTCAATTACAAGATTACAAATATATTCTGCTTTTTCAACAGGACACCATCCTTCCATAGTTGGAATGAAGGAACGAATACGAGTAAGGGTTGATTCAGGAATCATTCTAGGGTAGATATATTAAATATCTTTAGATACTATATTTATTAGCTTTTACTTTTTATTAAAAAAATATTGACATGATTTTCTTAAATAGACTAATAGTTATTTTATAATTACATTATAATTGTATTTAACAAATAAAATGCTATAGTTAAAAATATTATTTAGACCAACGAAAATTAAAAACGGGCACTCTTTGAGTGCCCATTTTCAATATTCAAGGGTCTAAATATCAACATAAGGCATCCTTATAATAATAATATAAATGCCCAAGATTCTTCACATGAACTATGTACGTTTCGGAGGGAATAGCCGCTTCGTTCCACCGATCCTAGCCGTCGCCCAGACCGACGGGTCCTTCTATCATCATTCAAAAGTTGGTAAAGCAGGGGCTCTATTACTGAAGCCCGACGACACCTTTTCGTCACATGTCCAGCCTCTGTACAAGCTTGTATCCTCCACGGAGGCTGAGTGGGCCTCGGTCTACCTTGGAATCTGCGTCGCAGAAGAGGCGAACCAGTCGTCGATCGGCCTTGAAAACGACTGTCTAGGTGTTGTCCATCAGATCATGATGAAATCGAATCAGCGTCACGAGTATGCCAGGTATTATCATTATAAGATAAAGGAGCTATCAAAGAATTTTGACTGGTGCGGGATTCGCTGGATCCCACGAGAGATGAATCGAGCGGACAAGTTGTTACGATGATTTTGTTGTAAGAAATTACTAAAAATTTGAAGAATTACATTCCATTCACAATACGTTAGAAATGTCATTATATCGTATTGCGTGGATATATAAGCCAACGGAGTTTACAGGTCACGGAGACTACTTCTTAACCTATGAAAAGGCAGCAGAGATTGCGTCTCATATGAATAAGACGTATCCTAATATGAATCATTGGGTTGAAAGACAAACAGGGGTTTAAGATAATAAATAAATTATACGGTAGTAGTACTAATGCCTTATTTTAAATCCGATCAGATTAATCTTTTATTAATTCATATTCCAAAAACAGGTGGAACATCGTTAGAAACTTATTTTTCATCGAAATATAATATATCCCTTGATGAAAAATCATTATATACAAATCTTGAATTAGACCAAGATATTTTAAAATTAAATATACAACTTTTTTCGTATATGCTTCCTGAATTATATAAATATATAGCAAACTATATAGAAAAAAAAAATATTGATATTAATTCATCTTTACAACATTTAAAATATAGTGAAATCCTTACATATAAAGATTTTTTTCAAATTGATTTTGATAATCTTAAAATTTTATCTGTTGTTCGTAATCCATATACAAGATTAGTGAGTGATTTATTTTATTACAATTTGATTGATACAGATACTTCAAAAGATACTGTTTATGAAACTATAACTAAATGTCTAGAATCAGCAAATGGTACTTATGATAATCATTTTATACCTCAATATACATATATTACTGACGAAAATGGTGTATTGATTGATAATTTACAGCTTTTAAAACAAGAAACATTAAATGAAAATATGACATCTTTAGGATATGACGATTTTAATTTATTATTATTAAAAAATAAGAATACAATTGACTATTATTCCTATCTTAATAGTAATTCAATTGCGTTAATTAATTCATTTTACGATAAAGACTTTGAATTATTTGGATATAGTAAACTATAAATAAACGGTTCTGGTTACCTTTTATGGTTGTACATAAATGTACAACCATAAACGGTTCTGGACGGTATCGATCCGTCTACTTTCCGGTTAACAGCCAGATGCTCTGCCAAGTGAGCTACAGAACCACCAATAAAACCGTAGAGAACAAATTGTCAAATCAAACGCATATTTTAGAATATTTATACTATTTCAAAAAAATATATAATTTACATTATATACTGCTGTATATTATTCAATATAAAGCTATTTATTTAATAATTACTTACTGTAGTAATGATATCTTGGGGTTATCCTCAAGCTGTCGTAATTATATTTGTAAGTGGTATGGCTATTTTAGGTTATTATACAAATGACAAAAATTTAATTGCTCCTCTTGGTTCCATAATCATTACATTTAGCTTATGTGGTCTATGCTATGGTATTGAAAAGTACCGAAATCCTGATTTTAATATATCCACCCCCTTATTGCCAAAATAAATATACAAATTAGCAGTGATCATTTACAGGCCTCATCCTCACAGGTGAGTAAAAAAATACTAATAAAGCTCAAACAGATTCCTATACCCTTGAACAACGATATCTTTTCGCCCAAGATAAACAACCCGACAAATGTCACCATAACGTCGCTCAGCAGATCCCAGATAAAATTCATAACCACCATCGACTCTAGGCGAAGACTCTGAAGGAAGATCCAAGGATCGGCGGCATAAACCAGGGTCGGAACGGCCATGAGCCAGAGCGGCAAGGTCTTTGCTGCGACCCCCTTCGTAATCGGCATCATAACCACATCGATAAAGGCCAGCAAACCTCCGTATAGCAGTACAGACCACTTCAACATCCCTACTGACGGACAGGAATTTGTTACTAGGTCCAAAAAGAAAAATTGAAGTCGGGTATCACTAAATTTGACTGTCCCCGATCCTATAACTATCCATACTAATATCATGTCAACTGCGAAACGTGTCAAGAAAGCCGCCAATGTTGTCGTGGAGGTGCCTGCCTGTCCCATCTGTGCCGAGGCCTACACGGGTCACCTCCGTAAAAAGGTCGAATGTAATGGCTGCCATAAGGAATGCTGTATCAAGTGCGTCGAACAGTATATGCTCTCAAGCATTGAAGATCCGCACTGTATGCATTGCCGAGCCGCCTGGACCCGCAGCTTCCTGAATACCATCTGTAGTGCGACTTTCTTGAACAAGACCTATTATGCCCATCGGCAGACCATCTTAGTCAATCGTGAAAAGAGTTTCTTGCCAGGCTACCAGTTGGCCGCCGAACGAGAGCTGCGAGTCCGTGACCTGAAAAAAGAAGAGGGCGAACTTAATAAGGCCTACGCCGAGATCGAAAAGGAGTTCTATGCGAAACTCAATGTCATTCAAAAACAGCGAGGGACAATTGGTCGCAAAATCTACAATATCCAAATGGGTCGGCCTGAAACTGGGGAATCGAACTCCTCGTCTTCTGCTGCTACTCCTGTTGCCAAGTTCGTTCGTCGTTGTACTGCTCCTGACTGTAACGGGTTCTTGTCCAGTGTCTGGAAGTGCGGCATCTGTCACGTCTGGGTCTGTCCCGATTGCTTCGAGGTCAAAGGGCTGGACAAGGACACCGCCCATACCTGTACCGCCGACAATCTGGCCACCGCCGCTTTGTTGAGGAAGGACACGAAACCCTGTCCAACCTGCGGTGAAATGATAAGCAAAATCGATGGGTGCGACCAAATGTGGTGTACTGCCTGTCACACTCCCTTCTCCTGGACCACCGGCCATGCGATCAAGACGGGCACAGTCCATAATCCCCACTACTTCGCCTGGCTCGCCAAGGGCGGCCAGCATAACGCAGCCCATCCTGGCTTTGTGCCTTGCGGCGGTTTCCCAAATCCCTACCATGTTCAGTCGGCCTTTGATAAGCTTTGTAAAGACGAACGCAAGGACCTGTTACAGATCCTCAGAGTCTGTCTTCACATGATGGACGTAGAACGCCACAGATATGAGAGGCATCTGAACCCCGTGAACAACGAGGACATGGGAGTGAAGTATCTGCTCAAGGAAGCGGACGAAGAGGATTGGAAGGGCGTCCTGGGTCGGCGTGAAAAGGAGCGACTCAAGAGCAATGAGATCCGTGATATCCTCGACGGTTTCAATGGGGCAGCCGTCGATCTGTTCCGTCGCATTGATGTGGCAAAGAAATATACACGGGAGGAGGCCCTGGACCTCGTGACCTCTCTTCGTCAAGAACTGGAAGCTCTCCGTCAGTTCACCTTCCAGGCCATGACCGATGTTAGTAAGATCTTCAACTGCTCGGTGCCGTTCATTAATGAAAAGTGGGAAGTTGTCCATGGCAAGGTCAGCGATCTGGCCCGAAAGGCCAAGGCGGCAGAGGAGGCGGCGGCTAAGAAAGAACTGGAGGAAGCAGCTACTGCGTCAGGTGCTGCGAATGTCGCGGCGAATGTGTAACGATGTGTAAACGATTATTTTTATTGGATCCAGGTAGGGAATGCGGTACGATCTAGTCATTGTTGGAGCAGGTATGGCTGGACTAACAGTGGGTATCGAAACTTTGAAAAAGCATCCTGACTGTAAGGTGCTAATTGTAGAAAAATATGACTATGTGGGGGGACGTGTCTATACTCATCATCAAGGACGTCTTCATTGGGAATCGGGGGCAGGACGAATAGGTGATGATCATGTCCTGGTTCATGAACTGATCAAGCAGTACGGACTGAAGACCTACCCCATTGGTACTTCGGATGGGAGCCTGTACATCCGAGATGGGTTGGCTCAGCCAAATCCTTTCACCGATCTATTGGCGACCATGATTCTGCCACTGGCAGAGTTACCGCCGTCCGTTCTGGCCACACATACGTTGGCCGAACTGTTGTCTATGGTCCATGGACAAAAGGGTGTCGAATACTACAACATGTTTCCCTATTGGTCAGAAATCCATACACTAAGGGCTGATCTAGCGATCCACAGTTTCCAGACAGAGTTTGGATCAAAAGCGACCTATTCTGTCGTCGCAGAAGGATTCAGTAAAATCCCAGAAGGCATGGCCGAAGATTTTAAGCGGCTTGGTGGAAAAATTCAGTTCAAGACGGATGTCAGCAGACTGGAAAAAGACAGAGAAGGTCTGTCTGTCTGTTCCGACAGACCCGATATTCTCTGTCGGGCCTGCGTTCTGGCTATTCCGTCCGTGGCTGTCAAGAAGATCGGCGGTCTCCAGGCCATTCCCGCTCTTCGTCATTTAGCTATGGAACCCCTCGTTCGCATGTACGCTGTCTTTAAGGATAAGGAGTGGCTCAAGGATTTGACGAAGATTGTGTCAGATTCTAGGGTCCGATATACAATCCCTATTTCTGCCGAAAAAGGGGTTGTAATGATTTCCTATACGGATGGGGCTGACGCTGCTTACTGGATCAAGTTCCGAAAAGAAAAGGGAGAAGACGCAGTCAAAGAGGCCGTCATGAAGGGCATACGACGGCTGTTGCCCGACAAGGACATCGGCGAACCAACTGAGTTTGTGATTCATCCCTGGTCCAACGGGTGTACTTATTGGCTCCCTGGCTCCTATGACCCTGTGGCCGTGTTAAAGGACTCACTATGCCAAGACCACGGGATCTTCGTCTGCGGGGAGAGCTTTTCTATGCGACAAGCCTGGACAGAAGGAGCCCTCGAGTCGGCCCACATGCTTCTGGATCTCTGTGAATTCAAAAAACAAATAACGGCTATGAAATAGATCAAATGGACATCCACCTAATCATCGCCCTGTTCCACATCCTGTTCGTCGTTCCCATATTCTTTCTCATTGCGTTTTTTAAATCCGATCTGCCTATTTGGGCCTATCAAAGCATCTTAGGTGCGGGCATTTTTATCCTGATTTACCACGGGTACAAGGCCCTAGTAAAATATGCTGCTCACAGTCCTTTTCTGTGGGTCAATCTGATCCATGTACTGCTTGTCGCACCATTACTGATTTTTATCGGTGCCAATCAAAAAAATACCGGCAGGTGGGCCTATGAATCCTGTATTATGGTAGGCTTTGCGGCACTTGGCTATCACACCTATTCGCTAGTAAAGATGGCAAATGTAGTGGAGCCCAACTAGTTGGTATCATTACTAGATGATATCCATTGATATCATCACTAGATAATATCTTTTAAAATCTCATGCCTCGGATCTGTCAGAGGTAGCACAATACACCCTAGACTATGATAGTAGAAATGGGGTTTAGACTTAAAGGTAACGGCACATGTCTTACATTTCACCTGTTTGTCAGATAATGTTTCCATAATATTCGCCACCTCCTTCTTCAGGTGTTTCCGCATACAGTGGGTCCGACAGTTACCCTTGGTCGGATTCGTAAAGTCACAGCCCTCAAAGGGGCAGACAAACTCATCTGTATCGTCCTTCGTTTGAGGAGGATGACGGAGACGCATATGGGTGTCTAACGCATTCTTCTGAACGAACTCCTGCTGACACTCCGTACACACAAAGTCCAGGATGTTCTGACACCGCTTCATGTGGTAATGCATTGTGTTCTGCTTCTTCTTCGTGATACCACAGTCAGGACAGATATACTCGTCCTTCAGCTCATCGTACACGTATTCCATTTTCTTAGGCTTTTCTAACATATTAGAGCCAGGTTGCTGCGATAGGGGGCTCTGTTGGACTTCAATTTTTTCTACTTTAGATGGCATAGAAAAATAACTGTAAATCCCTAGGGTTTCAAGGTGGCCGGCGTTTAGGCCGTTTTCAATTTTGCTACTGATTGTTGCTTGGCAACACTAAGCCCCATGAACAACCACCCGTTCTACCACTTCCTGCTTGGTCAGAATCTCCTGGGCCAATAGCCACTCTAGGACAGTCTCTCGTTGATCTCCCTGAAGCTGGAGGATCTCTCCATACTCTTCGTGTTTATCAATCGATCCATTACAGTTGAAGGCCTTCTTGAGAGCCTTGAGAATCCTATGAAGATCCAGATCATCATCGAGACCCTGGACGGTTGTCACGTTGCGTCTCCCATTTTGCTGAATCCGGATGTGTATTTTCTTGATCGCCTTTGACTGAAAGAGATCTTCCATTTCGACTACATGTCACGATTTTCTTAAGTCTTAGTAGAACATGGATCACAAGAAGACAGTCGGCTCCAAGGCAGAAGTATTTCACGGTACGGCGAAGCACACCAGCGGCGGCCTCCACAAGAAGGATCTTGTCAAGAACAAGGCAGGTCGCATTGTTAGCCGCAAGAAGATGGCGGCCGGCAAGAAGGCGATCAAGAGACTCTTTGCCGCCGGCTACAAGCCCACCAAGGGCAAGTTTACGGCGATGCGTAAGGGCATGAGGACCACCAGGCGTAAGGGGATGCGTGGTGGTGCTGGCCAGGACATGGCTGCCTCCTCCACATCCAAGATGGGTACTAATGCCGTCCTGGCCTCCTTCATGGATGCCGCCAAGGGCATGAAGATGTAAATTACTTGAATTGAAAAGATAACCAACTAAAGAGATCGGCTAACTGTCCCTTAGACAACATATCCGATCCCTGATCAAGTACCGGATCATACCAGTACAGAGACCCCTGTCCGTCCACATTAGAGCCTTCTCCTACCCTTGTCCATGCGAGTGACGCCCCGGCGATTCGCAGCTCCTGAACGATTTCCTTGAAGTTCTGGAGCGTATAGGAACGCCTATAAGTCTGTTGAAGGGCCTTGAAGACTGTGTCACCGAATCCAGTTGCTACGTCGTCAACCGGTGCGAAAAAAACAGTCTGATACGGTTTCAAATTCTTAAGCGGTGTCGAGACAATATGAACAAAGGTAATCGACTTGTGTAGCTTCGGCCATAGAGCCTCGGGAATCGGCAGATCCTCTGCGACTACCAGAACGTCTTTGGGACAGTGTAAAATATAGGTGAGAGCGAGAGACCAGTCGGCACCTTCTCGTATCTGGAAGACGGCATCGTAAGGGACGGACAGGTGCTTGCTGAAGTTCAGGGGTGAATTGGTCAGGAGTACTTTGCGTTTAAATGGATGATGGAGGTCCTGGACCGACTCGAGGATCGGGGGCTGCTTGGACTTTGGGAAGGGACCTTGGCACAGAATGGTCGTTCCGTGTATCTGCGTTTGGAAAGCACTGATGTGGACAGTGTCGCTCATTACTTGGACGGGTGACAAAGGGTCTGGATTTTAAACGCGACTAGTAGATGATCCCCTCCTTAAAACAATTGGTTGTCGCCATGATTGTACTGGTTCTTATTGATGCGGTCTGGCTTTTGACTGTGGGTCGCCTTGCCGTCAGTATGACGGAGGCTATCCAAGGCAGTCCTGTGGTCTTCCGAGTCCTGGGAGCTGTCGTTGTGTACGTGGCTTTAGCTTATTTGATCTATCAGCCGAATACGGTTCTGGAAGCCGGTCTCATGGGATCTGCTGTGTATGCCGTGTATGATTTCACGAGTTATTCGATCTTGAAGAAGTATGATCTGAAGATTGCGATAGCCGATACGGTCTGGGGCGGTGTCCTCTTTGCGGCTACAAAGGCTGCTCTGAAATATCTGAAGTTGGAGTAGAGTATGGTGTCAACACGAAAATCGCGGTCTAAATCTGGATCAGGATCAAAATCAAAATCAAAATCAAAATCACCGGTTCTAGCTAGCAGCAACAGAAGCTCTGCTGCTGCTAATACTAGCTCTGCTACTGTAGCTGCTAGCAGTTCATCATCATCCGCTGCTGCTAAACCTGCTATTATAAAGGAACCGAATACTGGCACTGCGATTGTAGAAGCTATCCCTCTAAATGTGTCAGTCCCTACAAAAACACGGAAACTGTTGTCAACAGCGAACATTAAAAGTCGAAAACGGACAAAGGAATTAGGAAAAGGCACCTTTGGTCGTGTCAATGAGGAAAAAGTGGGGTCCCTAGGAATCTCAGTTGCGACAAAATATCCTTTGAGAGAGGATCTTATCCAAGAAAATATAACTGAAATTGCCACCATAAAATATCTGGAGGGTCTCCCCCATGTGTCCCAGTTCTTAGGAACCGCAAATCAAAATACAAAGGGATCCTGTGTTGTCTTTCCCTGTATGATTATGGAAGCAGCCAAAAATAATCTGGCTACATTAGTATATCGTAATTGGGACTACACGTTTAAAACAGTCATCGGTGTATTAAAAGGATATGATACCTTACATTCGGCCCATATTGTTCATCGTGATACAAAGCCTGGAAATATGCTGATGTCTACAACTGATGAAGTCCTTATCACCGATTTTGGTACTAGTCGCTATATGCCACCCAATATGCCACCTTGTCAGGACGGATACACTGGTACCTACTGGTACTCTGCTCCAGAGCTATTGATTAAAAAGTACGTAAAACCTCGAAGCTTTACTAGTTGGGAAGGCTGGTATGCTAGTGATGCCTGGGCCGTGGGAGCATCCTTGTATCAGATTGTAGTAGGGACTCCTCTTTTTACAGATGCTGATGCGGATGATATATTTAACAAAAAAAATAATCCATTACAGGGTAAAACAGGTCTTTATGTATTGATAAATATGTATGCGAAACTTGGAGCTCCTGTCGAAAAAGATGGAGAACTATATCGAGCTGACAATCAGTATACCCTCCAAACTATAACAAGTCTTTCAGACAGGACAAACGAAGTATATCCATTAGCTACCTTAGATCGTAAGCCAGACGCTGTATATAATCGTGTAGTAGCTAGGGCAAAATTCCAGACAAACACTAAGCAACTCAAATTAGTGGCCACGATCATTCAACGCCTCCTGGATTACAATCCAGAGACTCGCTTGACTATCAGGGGGGCTTTGAAACTACTTCTGAGAGCAGGATACATTAAAACGGATGATTTGGCACCAAAATATGACAAGGATATCTTTGATCAATACATGCTTCCAGCCCGTTTAATGGTTTCTGAAACAGCCTTAGCCTCTTCATCGTCGGCAGCATCCGAAATTCCTTCCTGGGCCATTACAAAAAGTGCCGTGGTAGCAACAATTACTTGGCTCTATTCATTAAAATGGCCATTGACAACTGATTCGTTTTATTTCGTCTTTGACAGGGCTATCCTTATTTTAATGGCAACGTTACGTCATTTACACCATAAAATAACAAAAAATAATATAGATATTATCGGTCTAGTATCAGTTGTTATGGCAGCCTATATGTTCGACAGTAAAGGGATAGGAATATCCTTGGAAAAAGCAATTAGTTTGCGATCCAATATAAAACATAGATATTCAACACTCTATAAATACATAAAAGAAATAGTTCTGACGGATATCCAGTTTTATGGAACTACCTTCTATGATCTGTTGATAGAGGAAGTGAAACCAAAAAGAGCACATGACATAAATATATTGTGTTACAAATATTGTTTGTACAGCGACTTTTTATCAAAGGCCAAGTCGGCAGATGTCATCGAGTTCTTACTTGATTTTGGAAAGAGTGAAAAGGATGTGACAAAAAATAATCTGATTACAGAATTCGCCGACTATATTTCATAAAAGTTGACCGCCATATTCATTATTTGATGTTACAACATCAAATAATGAATCCGTGTTCCCTGGTGATGCGAAAAGCCGTTTGCTTCTATTGTGGCAAGGAACAAGAGGCCGATGAACGGACAATCGGCCATCACTTTGGCATTCGGTACTGTTCCGATCATAAGGCAGATGCGAAACGGGACTCGAATGCGTACCTTCATAGGACGAAAAGGGTTAGAGCGAGCGACGCCTTGAAACACGACGTGATCGGACCCTTCTTCCAAGCCCTAAGCCATGTCCATATTCGTCGGTCTAGTGGCGTAGTCGAAGGCGGATGGCGATTTCAGAAGGGATTTGTGATTGACACCATGATTCACTGGTCTAAAGGTGATTGGATTATACCGATGACACATGATGCGTCAGAGACTATCAAAAGTGTTCCCTTAAGCATGTTTGCCGAGGAGGCCGTTCGTAACAAAAATGATACACGAATCGGTGACCTAGTGGACACCGTTCGATCTGTGCTAGAGGAAGGGGTCTATAAGTCAGATAGTGAATCAACTACTCCTGTACAAGAGGTACTTGAGTCAGAAAATATCCACCTATGCTATTCTAATGGATTGGTTGGCAGGGTCTTTATACCTAAAAGTCAAACAGAAAACTGACAGTCATGGAAAAGACCAGAACCATGTAGGTCGTAATAAGCAGTTTCATGCGATTCGAGGACGCATGAATATCGCCGTAACCTGTTGTAGTGAACGATGTAATTCCAAAATAAAACAGACTTATGAAACGATCTACTGTTTTTTGTGGAAGACCTGCCACATCCTTGTCCGTGACCCACGGAATCAGTAGAAGGGCGAAAAAGATATTAATTATGATAATCGTAAGGGCCACTTTCGCCATTTTATATACAGTAACATGGGACATATCTACTATAGGAACATAAATAGACTATGTATGTATATATTTGGTAATGATCCACCTAGGCTTTTTTATAGGCCTTCTTCGCTTCTGATGCTGACTTATAGAGATCAGCGACGGTTGCTTCAGTAATCGTGTTGATATCGACGCTTTTAGGGATCGATACGAACACTTTTTTCTTAAGGCTTGTCTTGAACATGTAAGGCCCATAGGGGCCGTTGCGAATCTCGTAGTCTTTGAAGGTCTTTAAAGTCCCAGATGGACTGGCTGCTTTTGCCTTGAGCTTCTCTTCGATCTCGGACCAGGAGTCAGTAGGGAGGACGGACAGGTTGATGGTGCCACAGGCTATATAAGGTCCGAATTTTCCTGTCTTTCTGAGAACTGGCTGGCCCTCAAAGGTTCCAATGGGTTCGTCAGCAACCGCTTTGGCCTCAGATACCTTTGCCACAAAGGCTCTGGCATCTGCTTCTGTCAGATCATCGAATACCACCCCTGACGGCCAGCCATAGAACACTGTATTCGTCCCCTCCTGAAGAATCAGTGGTCCCTTCTTGCTCATCACCGCTTTTAGTCCGTTACTGAATGTTTTGACCTTGGAACTGTCAGAAGATCCAACAGCAGAACCAGTAACAGACCCCCCAGACTTCATGCTCTCATATTTGTCCTTGTAGGTGGCCCAGGTATCCCTGAGAACTTGCTTCCAAGGTTCTGTGCCCTTTTCCACCAGATCCAACCTGGTTTCCATCTGGCTGGTAAATTTGTAATCGAACAGATGCGGGAAATGTTTTTCAAGAAAGGACAGACACTGGAGACCGAGGGCAGTCGGTACGAGCTTTTTCTTTTCGCCACCCATTTTCTTTTTAACGATCTGTTCTTGGGGAGGCCATGATGCTGGTGTGGTGGACACAGACGCAGTTGTGGCAGTTAGAGAGTATGTCTTTAAGGTTACATCTTTCCCTGGAATATCCGTGATTTCAGCGTAGCCTCTGTCTTGAATGGCTGAGAGGAGGGACGAAAAGGTGCTGGGTCTGCCGATTCCGTGACTCTCGAGTTCTCGGACCAGGGTGGCCTCCGTGAATCGGCCGGCCGGCTTGGTCTCATGGGGATTCGCTTGAAGCTGGGTCCAGGTCAGGGTGGTCATGGGGATCAGGGCTTGGGCTTGGGTCCAAGTGGTGGCGGAGGCATCGGCTTCCTCTTCGGTCTCCTCAAGATCAGCAGTTTTCCCCATGCGTTGCCAGCCCTGGAAGGTTGTGCGTCGCCACTTTGCGGTCCACGGGAAGTCGGCATCGTCCTTTCGATGGAAGGTAACGGTACAGGTCTCGCCAGTGGCTTTTGACATAACGCTCTGAATGGCCCGTTGCCTGATCAGACCATACAGCTTCTTGTGGGTCGGATCAGGGTCCGAGATATCGGCAATTTCCATGTGGGTCGGGCGAATAGCCTCGTGGGCTTCTTGAGCTTTAGGTCCTTCCGCGGCTTCGGTTTCTTTAGGCCCTTTTTTGGACTTCTTGGCCTTCGGTTCTTTAAGTTCTTTTGGTTTGGATTCTTCGTTTGCGACGTAGGCTAGTCCGAAGGTCTCCGTGACCCAGTGTTTCGCATCCCCGATGGCTTCTTCGGACAGAACCGCCTTGTCAGTCCTCATATACGTGATATGCCCTCCCTCATAGAGTTTCTGGGCGATCAACATGGTCGTCTTAGGACTGAAGGAGAATAGGGCGGAGGCCTGTTGCTGAAGGGTGGAGGTAATCAGGGGATCGGGAGCATTGGAGGACCAAGGTCTGGTCACATTGGAGTTTACGATATGAGGTTCGGCTCTGTCCGTGTAACAGTTCTCCAGGAAGTTGAGGGCATCGGCTTCATCTTCCAACTCGTCTTGGAGGGATGCGATTAGTTTGGTAGTTCCAGCAGCAAACTCACCTGTTAGTCTCCAACTGGATGCCGCCTTAAAAGCCTGGATCTGTCGCTCCTTTTCGACGACAAGTTTCAGGGCCGGCGTCTGACAACGGCCAGCGGATAAGCCTCTCGCCACATGGTTCCACAGGATCGGACTGAGCGTGAATCCGATCATCATATCCAGCATGGATCTGGCTTGCTGAGCATAGATTCTGTCCATGTGGAGTCGCCTTGGATGTTCCATGGCTGCCTGGATGGCGGTCTGGGTGATCTCATGGAAGACAATACGGGGCGTTGTTGCGAGGGGAAGCTTGAGGAGAAGAGCCACGGAATAGGCGATGGCTTCCCCTTCTCGGTCATCGTCCGCCGCCAAGTAGACCTGTTCGGCTCCTTTTGCCGCGTCCTTTAAGTCCTTTTGGACCCTCGACTTAGCCTCGATGAACTGGAAGCGAGGTTCAAAGTCCGTGGTGAGACCCACGGCGTCCAGGGCCTCTTCCAAGGCCCTGATATGACCCATGGACGCTTTCACGATGTATCCGGGCCCAAGAAATCCCTGAATTTTGCTGCATTTTGCGGGGCTCTCAACGATTACGAGTTTCATGTTGCTAAATAGTAGCTTTAGCGAATTGTTCAAATTTATTAGGTAACAATAGGGACATGAATGCTACAGGAACAGAAATAATACCACTCTGTAGCGAGGTAATCGGTATGGCGGTTGGCATGGGCCTAATGGCAGCTGTCAGTATTGTGACATGTGCCTCTGTATATGTGTATCGTATTCGAAGTGCTGCTTCGAAGTGTCCTTACTGTGACGAACAGGTTGGGTCTGAGGTTCTGAGGGATCATTTAGTGGGGTGCCCGAAGCATTTGGAGCACTGGGCCTTGAAGAAGGGGGATCTGGCTGGGCGAAGCGAGGTGATCTATGTTCGTCCTGATCGGGCTGTCAGTCGGCGGTCTGTGTTGAACGTATAACTTTCCATTCGATATTGATGTGATGTATGTTCGTCCCGATCGAGCCCTTAGGATGCGGTTTTGAGCATTTGAAATAAAATAGTTTTTTATAACTTATATGTAGATTATGAAATTAAGTACATTTTATCTCATATTATTTTTTGTAATATCATTTATTTTGATTATAGCATATACTGCTAGATATATATTATATGATAATATTGACAAACTTTATAAGATCAATAGTAATAGAATTAATATAAATAAAAGAGAATTTATTTTAAATGTATGTAAGAATATACCCTATTATAATAACTATACTGCTGATACACTGCCTATTGTTACGAAACAGCAAATAAGTAAAAATACAGATTTATTTTGTAATAAAAATATTCCCAAAATAGCTTCTTCTATTAAAAGTGCTAATAATTCTTGGACTGATAAAGAAAATGTAGCCAAAAATATTTCATTGATAGATAGTATTTATTATACCTATGAAGTACTATCAGGAAAGGCTATTGCCCATGTTTCAGGTGGAAGTTCTGGAAATTATTTTTATCAATGGTATACGTATGATGAATATGTAAAAGCATCTTATGGTTTTTTTAAATGTTGGATAAATATGGGATGGAAACCTACTGATAAAGTATTAATTTATTACTTTCATGGAGCAAATTCAGTAAAGTTAATTAATAAGTTAAATTTTTTACATAGTACTTTTAATTCTATTATTCCCGAGTTAGACGAAAATGGTGATATAAAAGAGAGCACATTATATGAGTTGGTAGATTGTATAAATAATTTTAAACCAGAACTCATAGTTAGTTTTCCTAGTTTAATATTTAGATTAAGTCAATTGATATATATGAAAGATATTAAATTAACACACATTCCTAAATGTATGGATTTAAGTGCTGATTTTCTATTTACTTGTCAATATAAATTTATATGCTCTATATTTAAAAACTGTGATATTCGATTATCATATGGAACTATAGAATTTGGTCAAATTGCTCAACAAATTCCTAATAGAATGTTTGATTATATTGTATTTGATGACATTGTAGATGTTGAAAATGATCAAAATAATAACTTAATTATAACTAACTATTTATATACTACACAACCAATTATCCGTTATTTAACGGATGACAAAGGCACTGTAACTCACGAAAATAAAAATGTTATTATTCGTAATTTAATTGGAAAAAGTAATGATTCATTTAATTACATTGATATTGATAACTTTATAAATAATTGTAGCTATTCGATAATTAACTTACGGATTGATAATAAAAATAAAATTATAGCACTTTCAACCTTATATGATTATGATATTGATAACATATCTTTCTATTTTAATGGTTATTTTAATAACTATACGATACAAACGGACGTTTGTAAATTAAATACGTGTAAAACGAAGGATAGATATGATAGAAAAAATACACCCATTATGAATGAATTTCATATGCGACAAGAGAAAAAGTAAAAAAGTTTTATTATACTTACAAAATATAACTTGTATAATAGGTATATTTTGTAAAAATACCAGTAAATGAGAGACCTGAGCGTCTAGTGCTTGCGGGTTTTACGATGTTTACGAGTTTTTGATTTGCGTTTGCCGCCTTGAATTTTTAATACACTAGGCGATTTAGTAGGCAATCTAGACACGTTATAAGATGTATTAATAAAATTGGCAAATGGATGACTTGTAATCTTCCCCGCCTCCCTAAGTTGTAGTTCCAAATCCTTATTTTTTTCAACAAGCATTTTGTACATAGATGTAAGTGTGTCTGTATTTAATTTTGGATTTTTAGACATAGAATTAGGTCTTAATTTTTCCTCTTCTAGTATGGTATTCAAGTTCTCTATAATACTTTTAAATTTATCGTATTTTGTTTTAGAAACAGATTTATCAGCTTCAAAATCTTCAATATGTTTTTGTAACTTGTGTTTTAAGTAAAATAAGTTTAATACACTGCTTTTATTTGAATCTGATGTATCAGATCCAGCATCTATTTCTTCTTTTGATGGTACATGTATAAATATATCTTCATTCCACATATCAGGGTAAGGTGATTGATCTTTAACCTTTATCCCCTTTATTGCTTCATACTTTTCAATTTCCGGATCATTCCATTTTTTATATCTATAATAATCCTCATTATTTAAGAAAGCTTTCATAAGAGAATAAAAATCTACTGGAATATATTCATTCGTAAAATAGGGTAACTTATCATCTAAACCTTCAAACTTACCAATATACTCTGGCTTTGTCATTCCAAAATTAAATACATTTCCATAATTTAATCGTACATAACTACTACCTTTAGTAAGATCTTTTAGACCATGTAATGCGAATTTATCATCTAACTCATATAGCATTAATGCCAATTCTTCCAATGGGTCTGTATAATCAGTTACATAAGGTTTTCTATAAGCACTCAAATCCCCTGTATATCTTGCTTTATATCTTGGCATATTCCTACTTATACCCCTTAAAATAATTAATGCCTAAACAAATCTTCCAGGGTTCCAGTAATGAACACGAGCACCTTGCCAACAACATCACTCCAAGGGTCCATTTATGAACTGGTGGCTAGGGGCAAGAAAGACACGTATTTTGCCGTAGATCGCAAGACCTCCAGTCTGCCCTTCAATCCCAGCTACGAGTCATCTGCCCCATTTCTCCAAGAACGCCGAACCACCGTACCTTTGAACGCACCCCAGTTCGGAAATACCTTCGAAATCGAACTGGACCGGTTCGGTGATATAATCACGGACGCGACTCTGTTAGTTGATCTGCCCACGTGGCTGCCTCCCCTTCCTGTGAACAACAATCTGTCGGCACCAACAAACAATACAAACAATCTGTCCAATGATCCTAAGATCGCCAATTCTCTGTATCATATTACAGATGTCTCAGGGGTCAGTTACGGCTATACAAAGTACATCGGTCTGTATCTGTTCGAAAAGATCCAGTTTCTCCAGGACCAGATGCTGATCCAGGAATGGTCAGGAGATTCCCTCTTTATGTCCACGGCGACAGAAGGGTCGTGGAATTCAGTGTATTTACAGGATCAGTATCTGGGAGGCATAGATGTCGGATCTACTATTGGGAGAGCCATTGCTTATAGGGCGACCCCTGGTCGACTCCGACTCAATCTGCCCTTGCCAGGGCTCCAGACGCCAGGTGACGGGGGCTTTCCCATCTGCTGTATGCCCAATCAGGCCTACCGGCTTCGCATCAAGTTGCGACGGCTGGAGGATTTGATTGTAGCGTCCAATGGGGCCTATAAGCCTGAGCCTTGGACCAAGACCTTCCAGTACCAGTTGCCTAATACAGACGGTTCAGGGTCATCACTGTTCACGTTTAACCCCGTTAGCCGTGCCAATATAGGTCAACCCACGATTCTGCTGGGAACAAAGCAGGCCTACGTGCCTGCGGACATTCGAAAAGGCCTCCAGGATAATAAGCAGTCTATCCCGTTTCGTAAGACCTTTGAAAACGTCTTTACAATTGGAGAACTGGATTACAAACCATTGGATATTAGCGGTGGATTAGCGACGATTACGCGGCGACTGGATGCTCGGCATCCCGTGGAACGCATCCAGTTTGCCTTCCGTCAAGCGAATATGCTGGATCGCAATATTTATACAGACTTCACGGATCCCTTGGCCTATGACGGAAAGTTCTATCAGCAGGCCAAGCTCGTGATTGCGGGAAGGGACAGGGAGTTCGAATTCCCCCCGTTTGTCTGGGACGACGTGATGAACTATGCGAAAGATGAGATTGACCCAGGGTACAATATTAGTGAGATGCGATGGAACCTGGGAGATCAGATGAACAGGGTGAGGCCATTTAGCAGGGTGCCAGAGGGAACCGTGAACTTCACGACGGCCGACAGACCAACTCTGTGGCTCCAATTGAACGATGTGCCTCGCCAGATTATTTCGGGACAGAGAAAGGTGGACTTAAGGGTCGTCATGGAAAGCTGGAACGTCTATGAGATCCAGGAGGGGCGAGGACGCATGTTGTTTGCGAACTAATTTCACAAGGATTAATAAGGATAATGAGGGTCGGGATAATTACGATGCCCTTTGGTAATGTATCGTTTATTACTAAAACGCTTGTGGATTGGTTCAGGAAAATCGATGTCGAAGTTGTGCCGATTCCCTTTACGACTCCCTTGAAAGACGCACAGGTTGTTCTGAAAGGGCTTGAGGGTCTGTGCTTACAGGGCGGACCTGAGATACACCCTATATACAAGAAGCTGGCATTCAAGATGTTGGATCTAGCATCTGATGCCAGGCTACCAGTCTTCGGCATCTGTCACGGGTTTCAAATGATGCTCTTATGGGCCGGTGCTAAAAGTCTCGATCGAATTCCGAGGGGCCCAGGGTCTGTCTTACAGGTTAGCTGTGATAGCGAGATTCTTAAAGGTCATGATTTAACGGTGAGCCCTAAGACCTTTTTCCATGATTACGGGGTCTATTATGATCGATTTAACAAATCGTTAATGAAGACCTTCCGATTGCTAACGGTATCTGAGGACAGGGACGGAAAGGTGTATGCGAGTGGGATCGAGGGACAGGATCGACTGGATCTGCCCTTCTGGGGATTCCAGTTCCATCCTGAACTTGACCGTGGCTTGGACTGGATGGCGGACTTTTTTAAGGGGCAGATGCGGGGATCTGGTCATCCGGTTTCCAAGGAGCCATATGCGTTCGGCAAGCCTGTTGTCCTATGGACCAAGAAGCTTTGCTATGTGTTCCCTGGTGCCAGAAGAAAAACTCGTCGGCGAACAGGATGAGTGCGACGTTTTATTTGCCGATTGACCGGCTGAGAGCAGAAGTCCTGTTACAGAAGTTTCCTCAGAGCCCCATTTTACGTCCATGTTTATACACTAAAACGAATCCTGAGATCTTTGCGGTCTCGTATTCAAAAGGCGGAAAAATCAGCCACAGTCTCGTAGAACGATCCCAGGAAGGAACCTTCTATGAGATTTCAATGCGACTTAGTCCTGACGGAAATAAGGTGTTTTTACGAAGCGTTCATTCGTTCAAGGACATGGCGGAGCTTGAAACTGTCATCAAGAACCTGTGTAGCGGGGAATTTGACGAGGATCCAAGAGACTAATGTCGTTTTTTCTGTGTGCCGACTTTTCGTTTTCCGCCTTTCTTTATATTGTAATGTAAATCAAAGTCGGCTACATTTACCTGAAATATAAAGGACATAATATTGAATCTCAATACGGATCGTTGAAATTCATCAAACCATCCTTTGTTCGATAGCCAAATACAAAACGCTGAATCTCCTATTGTTGTACGGATCCATTTAAACCATTCAGTCCAGGTAGACGCGGAGTTGTATTTTTCTTTAAGTTCCTCTTCGTCAATTTCAAGGATAGACCATGGCATTGTGTTTTTGGCAGTATCCCAGGACATGTGTTGTTTTGTAAGATTCGCCGATGCTAACATGGATCGATACATGGATTCGGATTGGTCATTTATTTTTGCTTTAAAATGTGATTCGTACCATGTTTGACCATCAGTAAAGAGTTTCATGGCGGCAAGATTTACATAGGCTCCATTGTCACATTTTCGATTACTTACGTCATTAAACTCAACAATGGTCACTGCCGGATAATTTTTTTTAATATACGTCATGATTAAATTAAATATCATCGCAGTGTCTTTACCATGTTGAAAAGGTTCTGAACATTCTTCATCCCATCGAATCTTATGAAGAAACGCCCTATGATAAATAGCCCCTTTTGCCATTTTTGAAAGATGGGCATAGGCACAGTAAATTGTTTGTGATCCAATGAAAATATCAATGGACCATTCATAAACATAGGTTGTAATCGTCATTCGTTTGTTTTCGACTATAACATCTTCGATTTTATGGTCAAGAACAGTATTTTTCGGAGAGGGCTCAATTAAGCCATTCCGCTTTAATCGCCGACTCATCTATTAAGTATTTTAATTTTATAGGTTGTTTTCTAAGCAGTCTTCTTTGTCGAAGACAGCTTAGCTGTCTTCTTTGTCAAAATAGCTAAGCTACTTCTTTGTCGAAGACTGCTAAGCAGTCTTCTTACCAAAGGATAATGAAAATCCACCCTTTTTCGGTTCCACTTTTTTGACCGGCTCAGGCGGCATCGGTGCTTCCAGTACATTGATGGGTGGCTTTACAATCGCAGTAGCAGGTGGTTTGTTCTCTGGTACAGTAGTCCCAGTCTTGGCCGGCAACGTCGGCAGAGTCCCCAGCCATTTACAGACCGCCACATGATCAGCACTGGTAAATGGTGGCAGCTGTCGGCCCTGGACAATCGCAGCAAAAGACGGGATCTGTCTGGCACCACAGAACTTGAGCGAATAATCATTTACGTCAACGTCACACAAGTACCACTTGATGTCGTTACGATAATTATAGACAGATGCCAACTTCAGATTCTGGCAAGGCTTACACCATTTAGCTGTAAAATATATGATTACGAGTGGATCTTCATAGGTCTGTGGCTGTAAGAGTCTAGTTTCCAGATGCGACTGGCTCAGGGGGGACATCATTGCCTTTACCTCGTCGTTTGACATCATTAAACGCTTCCTCATCTCGACCGGATTCGGTACGATTGTCGCCATTGCTGCTCCTATCATCCGTATTCTGATAGGCCCTTCGTAAAGAAATAGTGACAGCAGACACGATTATGAGACCAATGGTAAGGGACAGAAAGAGTGCCAGAGGGGCCGTTGTGTCAGGAATGACGATGTCGGCTCCCCCTGATTGACATGACTTGTTACCAGGGAGTTCGGCTCGGATCTTGCTGAGCTCGGCCAGATTGGGAACTGTCTTTGATATCGCATCGTCAAACAGCATTATTGCTTTTTCAGCAGCATCGCCTGTGACAACTTCATTGACGACAGCCGCAGCCATACCATACGAGACTCGGAGGGCCTGAATGAGACTGTCGAGCAAAGGGACAACCATACTAATCCCAGGAATGACGGACAGGATGCCTCTCACAGTCTGTAAAATCCAGATAAACAGCTGGGCAAACATATTGTTACAGGGTGGGATATTGCTGGGTCTCGGAAAGTCAAAGTAGTTCCAGTTCTGTTCAAAGACCTCCTTGGGCTTCATAAGGAAGGCGTACATCTTGTAGCCCCACCATATAATGGAAATAGGAGCGAGGACCACCGTGAAGAGGAAGCAGAGTCGCAGAAGACCCGACAGGGTATCGCCGACGAGGAAGGAATCACCACCAATGATGCCTAGGGCAAACAGGACCAGGGTATAAATTAACACATGGGAATGCTTGCCCTTGCTTTCAGGGCCAATGGGAGCATCAGGGCGTTGAAACCGGCCAGCGGCGATCCCTGGGAACCCAAGGCCCGGAACAGATGGTCCCGCGAATTTAATGGTTTCCTGGTCCCCCGTGGCCCTGATCGCATCATAAATGTACCAGTAGCCGAACGTATTCGTGTTCACCATGAATTTGGCGACAGCCGTAAGAGGTGATCCAAGATATAAATGATCCAGCCCTATAAATCCGAAAAATACTGCGAGAAACCAGTACCAATTATAGTCCAGGTTTGCCTTCTGCCACGATTTTAAGGATGTGGCGACGAAGAGGGAATTAAGATACTCCATAGGGACAACTCTGTTAGATCCCTATGGAATATTTACTGTGTGTTTCACACTTAGGTTTAGATGGTGAACAGAACACCGCCGAATCCATTGACCACGCGGAAAACGTTGAAGTTCGTGGCGTAAATACGGATGGTCGCATTGCCAACAGTAGGATTGGCCGAATTAAACAGGAGCGGGTTCATCGTGATTTGCCAATTCACAGCGTCGATGCGGCTAGCATTCAGTGTGCCTGTGGGCTGGGCGTCCTCGGGTCTCAAGGCGATGCTGTAATTGTAGATGTAACTCTGAACCGGCGTCGTCGTATGGTGATCATAGGGCTGTTGAAGACGGAAATAGGGTGCTGAGCGGACCTGGAATCTGTCGTATCCGTCTAGCTGTAGGAGAGCCTGGCTAATGAGATCTGTGCGGACCTGGCCCTCTTGTAAATAGGAGGTGATGTTCGGACCCACGGGCTCGTTAATGGCGAGTGACGAATAGTTGAAGAACTCGTGGACCTGATCCATAAAAGTTCTGCGAACCACGAAGATGAACTCCTTGATCGGATGGTTGAAATCGGTCTGGATTGTGATCTGATTCTGGTTCGGTGTGATGGAAATCAGGGGCGTGTACTGGATCTGGTCGATCAGGTATTCATGACTCTGGCTGACGAAGCGGCGACGCTCCTCGACGTCCAGGTAGACGTAGTCGCCCCAGAGCATCATGGAGGTAATGGACGCCGGATTGACCGTGAGGGATCCATTAGGGGTCGTTAGGAGTTTTTGTGAGTAGAACAGACTCTGGAGGGGGGCCAGGGTCAGATTGATACGAATGGGATGGTACTGAAGGGCTAGCAGGGGTATGTAGAGTCCGGGATTGCGGCAGAAATAGAACTGGAGGGGGATCTGGAGGGACAGACCTGGGCTGTTCGGACCCGGAATCAAATCGGGTACCTGGTATCCGTCCACCCTGCCGATCATATTGTTCAGAGCGTCACGTTGCCCTGGAGGCGTTGTTAGTTGCTCCCAGATCTCCATCCATTCGCCCGTTTGCTTGTCAATCTCCTGTTCGCCCACTTCAAAGGTAATTTCTGTGATCAGGGCATTGCCGATGCCATTTACGTAACTCACCGGTGTATTCGATCCGTCGTTCAGGGTGAGCTGCGGCAGCAGAACTTCAATGTAAATCTTGCCGAGCAGATCGCCTCGTCTGGGAATCAGACAGGTAATGCGTTGGCCGAAGTTTGCCGTACCATCAAAGTACATCGGCTGAGACTCTGTGGCGAAGTTTGTGTGTCTGCGATACACCATTTTAAAAAAGGAAATCTGGGGATTTCCTGTTAGGAACGTGTCCTGTTTGCCCATGGCGACGAGCTGTAATAATCCTCCTCCTGCGGGCATCCTCTGTTGTAGCTGTAGGTGTTTTGTGAAGGGGGAATACACGGAGGATTAGATTTATCTGCTCTGATCAGAATGTCGTATCGACCCATGGACTTAGGGTATGTGACCCTACGGAATATACGGCCTGTAAATCCACTAACGAATCAACCATTGTTCCCTGGATATGTTCTGTCCATGGATCAACAAGGGAATAGTGTTTGGGTTCCGATGACGGGAGGAGGGGGTGGAACTGGGTTTACAGGGCCGACTGGCTCAACGGGGGCAACTGGACCTCAGGGTCTTCATGGAACTGCTAGCAATACTGGGGCAACTGGACCTACTGGTGACACGGGACCACAGGGTCCTCATGGAACTGCTACTAATACTGGAGCAACAGGACCTACTGGTTATACGGGGGCTACTGGAGCTACAGGGCCTGCTGGTGCTGCGGCAAATACAGGGGCTACTGGGCCCACTGGATTTACTGGAGCAACTGGAGCAACTGGACCAGCAGGGGAAGCAGCAAACACAGGAGCTACTGGAGTGACAGGTCCAACTGGGCCAGCAGGAGAAGCAGCAAACACAGGAGCTACTGGGCCGACCGGTCCAGGGAATGGAGCTAATATAATAAGTGAAAACTTTATGGTAGCATGCGGTCAAGGTGTAAGTACTAATTTAGGTTATTCATATGATGGAATTAATTGGTCTAACTCTCCTAGCCAACTAACATCTACATCATTCAGATGCGTAGCCTGGAATGGTGCCTTATGGGTAGCAGGAGGAGTCTCAGGAGGACAAGATTCTGATATTCTCATATATTCATCTGATGGGATCAATTGGACACCTTCACCTACACAAGTATTTTCATCTATCTGTTCTACAGTTGCCTGGAATGGATCCCTGTGGGTTGCTGGTGGTCAAGATCTAAGTAATAATTTAGCTTATTCTTATGATGGAATCAACTGGACACCTTCACCTACACAACTATTTTCAGTCATATGTTATTCAGTTGCTTGGAATGGCTCTTTATGGATAGCTGGTGGTGAAGGAACAAACCAAGTACTTTATTCATATGATGGTATTAGTTGGAATCCTTCTGCGTCTGGTAATTCATTATTTTCTATTTACTGTGCCTGTCTAGCCTGGAATGGATCTTTATTGTTTGGAGGAGGATATAATTACCCTACAGGTATATTATGTTATTCAACTGATGGAATTAATTGGACTCAAGATATATCTGGGTCAAGTTTTTTTGGAGCTGGAGGACCATGTAGAACAATTGCCTGGAATGGATCTTTATGGGTGGCTGGAGGACAATCAACAAATAATGTTGGTATAATTATTTATTCATCTGATGGCACTAATTGGTCAGAATCAACATCTGGGTCATCTATAATTAATAATGTTGTTAATACTATCACTTGGAATGGATCAGTATGGGTTGCTGGAGGATCTGGACTCAGTGTAATCGCGTATTCCACAGATGCGATTACTTGGACAATTTCTACTTCAGGATCTTCACTATTCGATACTAATTGTATTGGATTAGCTAGTCGGCGGCCTCTTCCTTATGTAGGGGAAACAGTGGTTCCGCCAATTTTCCATCAAGCCACTGGTCCAGGAGGTCCTTTGATATATACAGATCCGTCAGGAACGAATAATATGTATTATTCAAGAGTTGTTACAATTAATGAAACATCCGCATCATTGAATACTTATGATCAGTTAGGTAATCCAATTTTAAAAATATATCCTCCTGGTGTTGGCTCTAGTCGTATAACTATGAACACTGCTGCTATTACCGGAAGTGGCTACACTAGTTTTACCACAATTGATGGTGCGATTGGACAAATACCAGGTAATTTTGGTATATATGATCAAGGATCTAGAAATATTATAAACTATACGAAAGCAACAAATACAGTACAGGTGGGTGGAGGTTCTACAATTGTAAATATAGATCCATCAGATATATCATTCAATAATATATATAATTATAATACTTCAAACGGTAGTCCAATAATAATTTATGGAAGCTCTTCTTCGCCAACATTACTGCCTTTAGTAATACCAAATGATGGACCTATTACACCTGGATTTCAACGTGTGTATTCATTTACACTTGTATTAGCTGGAAGTGGGGGAGGAGGGGCAGGTGGAGATAATAGTAGTAATTATGGAGGGGGAGGAGGGGGAGCTGGTCAATACAGCAGTCAATACACATACACCACATCGGATCCAAGTAATACATTATCTTCAAAATTACAGTATAGTTGTGGTTTGGGGGGAAGTCAAGGGACTGTCACTAATCCTGGTATTATTGGTGTAGCCTCTACATTTTCTTGGAATAGTTCTCAAATCGTATTAGCTCAAGGGGGAGGAGGGGGAACGATTGGATCTGGGGGTGGATCTGGTGGAGGTGTTGTACCAGGTACATTACCTGCTGGTTGGACATCTTCAAATATTTGTAGTAGTAATGGAAGTGCTGGAGGAGCTGGAGGACCCAGCTTGGGAATAGGAGGTACTGGAGGTACATGTAATGGTAATCCTTCCGTGAATGGTGGTCAAGGTGGAGTACCAACTGGGCCAGGAATTAATGGCTCCCCTGGATATATAAGTATTGATTATGCTTTTTATGATACTCCTATAACATCTTTTGTATTGTCAATGGATAATATCTTAGGATCTCCCACTGCTCCAAAAAATACATATATTTCGACTTTATTTACAAATAATGTATATGGACCTAATTTTTTTACAACATTCGATATATCAGCTAATACAATACTTACACTAGGTGGCCCAGGAAATTTTAATAACTTAACTCAAGGTTTATACACAATTATTACATCATTGACTGATTTAACGTATCCAGGAAGTACTCTATATACATATAATACAATTAGTACAACTGTATATGTGAGTGGTAATTCTGACAGTGGTGGTACTTACGCATTTACTATAGGAGGAAATGCGACATTTTTGCCAATAGGAGATACTTATGTAGGACTAAACTCTGGTGCTCAAGTTTTACAAAATTCAACATCAGGACTTAAATATATAAATTATGCCACTGATGATTTACAAGTAACAATTTATTTCATAAAAATGTTTGGTAATCTTACTTACCCTATCATATAATCGTGCCTAAACCCCAACCAGTTAATATCCCCTAAGAATCAGAATGTCGGCCAGGAAGACTCTGGATATTGATTTCATCACCCTACGGAAAATCAGGGCCGTCGATCCTTTAACGAATGCCTTGATTACGCCTAATTTCATATTAGCTATGGATAACCAGGGACAGGCCCAGTGGGTAAACACATTGTCTAACATCAACACCTATGGAGGTGTCACTGGCTTCACTGGACCAACAGGGCCAGTGAATCAGTCGGCTATGGTTACTTTAGTGGGTAATTCGAGTGAATCAACGATGTCAGGCATGCCTTATGCCGTTCAGTTTCCAACTATAGACCTTAGCAATTCCACAGCGTCCAACTTTGGGATTACCTGGGATAGTTCGGGATCTGTATTTACGAACACATCTGCGTTGCCCCTCCAGGTGCTTCTGACTTGGCAGATCGGCTGGAATCAGCTCCCTAGTCCTAGAGCCGAATACCAGTCCTTGACGACCTATGCCCAAGTGAACGGATCCAATACTTACGGCTATCAGACGAATGACTATGGGCTCGGGGATATTCGAGGGAATGCCAATCCTAGCCAGACCAGTTCCTGTGTGGTCCTCTTGGACCCGAGCAGTTCCTTTTCGATTTACGTGAACCAGGTTAATAATGCCGGCTGCCCAGCAAATATAAATGGGAATTCAAAGCTTATTATGACCCTGGTTCAAACGGGGCCAAAGGGAGATACTGGATATACTGGACCAACTGGACAGGCTGGACCAACTGGAGATACTGGATATACTGGACCGACTGGACAGGCTGGACCAACTGGAGCAGGTACATTGTTAGTAAGTGATAATTTTACAGTCGCATTGGGAGATAATAATAATTCAATCGCATATTCATATGATGGACTAGGGTGGAAACATGTTGCGAATAGTAAATCTATTTTAAATTTCGGTTATGGTGTCGCTTGGAATGGAAGTATGTGGGTAGCGGTAGGAGGAGGAGACAATACAATCGCATATTCATCAGACGGAATTCATTGGACTCCTTCTGTATCTAATCCATTTATTAGTCCAAGTTTATATACAGGGTATGGATATCGAGTTGCCTGGAATGGATATATGTGGGTTGCTGTGGGCTATGGTATAAATACTATCGCATATTCCTATAATGGACAGGTATGGACAGGAATTGGACATACTATTTTTAGCGATGCTTGTTTTGATATACAGTGGAATGGAAGTATCTGGGTTGCTGTTGGAAGAGGCACAAATACAATCGCCTATTCATATGATGGAATCAATTGGTTTCCTGGTATAGGTTATTCATTTGGGTTTGAAGGGGCTGGTATAGCATGGAATGGATCACTATGGGTTGCTGTTGGAAGTAATTCATATCCTGATGGAGTTACCGCATTTTCATATGATGGTATTCATTGGCAGTCTGGTACGAGTCTAGGTTCAGCTGGTTATTGTATTGCGTGGAATGGATCTATCTTTGTTACGTTAGGTTATAGTAATAATGGTGCTACATCAACTGATGGAATTACGTGGGATACTTATACCACATCTATTATGTTTGATGTTTACGATGTTACTTGGAATGGATCTTTATGGATTGCGACAGGTAATGGTGCTTACGGAAATACAATTATGGCAAGTGTGGATGGAAGGGTCTGGACAGGTTTAGGATCAGGTATATTTGATAATATTGGGTATGGTGTTGCCAGTCGGCGACCCCTCCCTTACGTCGGTGAAACCGTTGTGCCGCCAATTTTACACCAAGAGGCTGTCGGTCCTACAGGAGGAGCTGTCGTATTTACGAGCCCAACAGGCACTAACAACATGTACTACTCGAGATTTCTGTCCGTGACGGAAAGTGATAGGACTCTTGGAGTCAATGGATCGGTTCGCATAGGACCGACTGGGACTATATCCTCAGATGCCAGTAACAACCTCATTCTGAACACAAGTTTGTTGCCATCAACTGGCTATGCCTATGATCTCGGATCCACTGGAATGCCTTGGAAGGAACTGTACGTTGGAACGGGATCTGTCCATATCGGACCTACGGGAACATTGTCGGCAGATCAGAGTGGAAATATAGTCGTTAGTGCTGTGAACGGACTATATCTCAGGGATCTGAGTGGGGGTCTAATATCACAAGTCTATGATACACATTTCAATGTGCCGTATAGTGGTGGATCACAGACGCTGAGCCAGAGTGGTAATTCAGTAACACTTAGTGGTGGTGGTGGATCCGTCAATATTGGCCAAACAACCGACGTATCACAAAATACACATAAGTTAACAGCTATAGACTTTATAGCAGGTGGCGTCTCTAATTTTGATATAACAAGGTTTAGTAGTGTTGTTGACATTAGTGGTGCTTTATACACCGGACATCCAATTGAAATTAGAGATGGTAGCGGAACTCTAACATTAGATGTTGATCCTAGTGGAAATGCTTCAATCTTTCCTGGGACAGGAGTCGCAGGTTATTCAACCGCTACAACTGTTATAGGATGTGCTTCGTCACAGAATGCTGTAACAATCAGTCAAGGTACTATCACAGGAGAATATGTAGATCAGCTTGTTGTTGGACGGCCATCTAGTTCAGGGATTTTATTACAGGGTTCTAGAGGAGCTGCCGATCAACATGGCTACATCCGAATGAATACTACAACAGGCAATGAAGTACTAAGTCTTGGTGCTGGCGATGATTATACAGCACAACTTACATTTAACAGAGCAGCTGGTGGCTCTGTAACGATTAATGGTCCAGCGACAACGACAATTAGTGGAACATCCACAACTATTAATAGCACAAATACAATAATTAATGGGAATCTTGATATATCGGCAGGTTATGCTATTTATACAAGTAGTATAAATCCAGCAAGTGTTCCTTTACAAAGTTATACCAATCCGAATTCTGGCAATTTATTTATTACACCAGTAAATGAAACACAGTTATCATTACCAAATGATGGTCCAATTCCATCTGGATATACTCGATATTATTCATTTACAATCGGAATGTCATCAGGAGGAGGGGGGGGAGGGAAAGGCATAATTGAAGGTGGTGGGGGGGGGGCATCAAGTGGTTTATTTATAGGACAATATACATATAATACATCCCAAGCTGGAACTGAATTAAGCCAATATTTTAAATATGCAGTAGGCCAAGGTGGAGGAGGACAGACATATGGTGATAGTGGGCCAGGAGGGTATCCAGGAGGGACAAGTTATATAACTTGGAATAGCAATCCATTTGTTACTGTAGGTTCAGGAAATGGTGGGGGGGGTAATGGTGGAGGGAAAGGATATCCAAATCCAAACATACCAGTAAGTCTACCTCCTTACTGGACTACTATTTCCAATACTGAATACGCAGGCAATCCAGGGGATGATAATAACTCCACGTATGGGGGAGGGGGGGGAGATATATATACAATAATATATAATGGTGTAAATTATTCAAATTCTGGGGCGGGAGCAGGGGGCGATGGAGGACATGGTGGAGGTAATGGAGTAAATGGTTATTTAAGAATAATTTATTCATTTTACGATAGTAAGACTGTAACACCATCAGTAGCAGCACAATATGTACTTGGAAATCCTTCTTCTTATGATACCTCTAATTCAATAACATATATTAATAATTTATATACAAATAATGTATATGCTCAAAATATAGAATATACATTTACTGCTACCCATAGTACCTACACTGTAATTGGACAACCTAACGATAGAAATATAACTCCTGGTTTTTATACAGTACTAACAATATTAACAGGTGGGAATAGGTATGTTTCTTCTAATTCAATTAGTACAACCGTTTATGTAGTCGGCAATAAGTTTGTAGGAGGAAATGGTATAGCTAATCAGGGGGGCGGAACAGGTGCTGGTCCTCAGATTTTAGCGAATACCGAAATAGGTCTTCAATATTATAATGGCGATTCAGTAGATGTCAATGTAACAATTTATTTCATAAAAATGTTTGGTAGTCTTACTTACCCTAACATATAATCGTGCCTAAACACCTACCAGTTAATATCCCCTAAGAAACAGAATGTCGGCCAGGAAGACTCTGGACATTGATTTTATCACCCTACGGAAAATCCGTGCGGTCGATCCAGCGACCAATGCCCTGATCACGCCAAATTACATCTTGGCTATGGATGGCGAGGGTCAAGCCCAGTGGGTCAATACCCTGTCCAACATCAACACCTATGGAGGCTACACAGGGATGACAGGACCAACGGGTCCGATGAATCCAGCGGCTCTTTTGACCGTTACGGGGGATCCCTCATCATCCCTCCTAGGAAATATTGGCCAGGAAATAAGCAACAATGTTGTAACTGTTGTTCAATTTCCTAATGTGGATATATCAAATTCCACAACAAATATCGATATCGGTATCGAATACGATCCTTTTACAGGGTCTTTTACAAATGCGACTCTGACCCCTCTTCAGCTCCTTCTGACCTGGCAGATCGCCTGGACAGATCCAAGTTCAAACTTCGATTACAGATCCCTTACGACTTACGCAGAAGTCAGCGGTCTATATATTGATCATAGGCAAAGTAAGTACGGTTACGTGACAAACGAATTCGGTCCAGGAGATGTCAGCGGTAACCCTGTTCAAAGCACTAGTTGCGTGATATATCTGGACATCTGTGACAAGTTCTACATTTATGCGAAGCAGACGAACAGTGGTGGCTTGCCAACCTATATTTCGGGTCAGACATCCGATATGGCCAAGGGATACTCCACAAAGCTCACGATTACCCTGGTTCAAACGGGTCCGAAAGGCGACACAGGTCCAACGGGTCCAACCGGTCCCACGGGGCCGATCGCTCCCTTGATGACGGAGAATTTCATGGTCGCATGTGGAAACGGTACTTCCACACCAGAACTGAAGTTCTCGTACAATGGACTCGTATGGAATCCCTGCGATCTATCTGCGTCACAGTTCAATGGCCACACATGTAATTCCATTGCTTGGAGCGGAAATCTCTGGACTGCGGGATTCACGCCACCAGTAGGATCTGACACACCCATATATATTGCCTATTCGAGCGACGGGATCAAATGGTATCCTTCCACATTTAATCCAGACATAACAAGTTGTAATGCGATCGCTTGGAATGGTGTCATGTGGGCTGCGGGTACAACAGGTAGTACCATATTCGTCTATTCCTATGACGGAATCAATTGGGACAGTTCACCAAGTACGTTTGGAACAACAAGCCGATGTAACACGGTTGCTTGGAACGGATCTATTTGGGTCGCGGGTGTATCGGATAGTGGATTACATCAGTATGTATATTCCTACGATGGGATTAATTGGATTCAAAGTAATTCAGCCACATTTAGGAGCGGTGGTCAAGTCAAAACTTTAGCCTACAATGGTTCCTATTGGGTCGCAGGTGGATATGGACCAGTACTACTTGATGGTAGCACACTCTCCACTTCTTACGATGGAATTACTTGGACTTCATCAAGTGCCAGAACACTTTTGAATAATGGCGTTAATTCTGTCGCCTGGAATGGATATCTGTGGGTTGCGGGAGGACAGCCAGATACTAGTGGCAATACAATTGCGTATTCCTATGATAGCGTAACCTGGACAGATTCCAGTTCAGGATCGACTCTTCTCAGTACCGGCTGTAACACGGTTTCCTGGAATGGTGCTATCTGGTTCGCCGGCGGAAATGAATGTCCTGATTATGCGATATATTCGTATGATGGAATCAACTGGACAGTCTTCGATCCGATACCCTTCAATGGCGATGTTACAGCAAGTGCCGCTAGACGGCCTCTCCCTTATGTTGGCAAAACCATCGTCCCTCCCGTGCTCAATCAGTACGTTGGACCCCCGAACGGTGCGATCACCTATGTCAGTCCATCAGGTGGCACAGGGTTAAATGATATTTATTACAGTCGCTTCGTGACGATTCATGAAAGCGGACCTGTCGGTACAGGGACTTTGGAAGTCTATGGGACAGTCCAGATCGGCCCTACTGCGTCCATCACGTATGATAACGCAAATGATCTGGTGTTCAACACGACCTTGTTGCCAGACATATCAGATGCCTATACGATTGGTAACCATACGCATTTTTGGAAGGATCTGTATGTGGGAACTGGCGGTGTTCATATTGGACCTACTGGGACTGTGACAGCAGATCATAGCAATAACTTAGTTCTGAATACGACCTTGTTGCCTGACATATCGGATGCCTATACGCTGGGAAACCCTGGTCAGTTCTGGAAGGATCTGTATGTGGGAACTGGCGGTGTTCATATTGGACCCACTGGGACTGTTACCGCAGATCAGAGCAATAACTTGGTTCTGAATACGACCTTGTTGCCAGACATATCGGATGCCTATACACTGGGAAACCCTGGTCAGTTCTGGAAGGACCTGTATGTGGGGACTGGCGGTGTTCACATTGGACCCACTGGGACTGTTACCGCAGATCAGAGCAATAACTTGGTTCTGAATACGACCCTGTTGCCTAACACAGGGTATGCCTATAATCTGGGGTCTCTTGAAAAGCCTTGGATAGGCGTCTATGTGGGAACTGGATCTGTCCATATTGGTCCCACAGGAACTATATCTGCGGATCCCAGTAATCTAGTGTTAAATACCTCCTTGTTACCAGATCTATCGGACGCGTACCTACTTGGAAATACGGGTCAGCCCTGGAAAGAACTGTATGTTGGAACGGGTGGTGTATTCCTAGGACCTACAGGTGCCATTCAGTCTGATCAGAGTGGCAATGTGACAATTACATTCAATGGGATCTTTGATGTGACCAATAAGGTAAAAACGGGTCAAGTCTATGACACTGTGTTCAACCCCGTGAATACGAATCCAGCTGCGTTCTGTGTCGCAGCTGGATGGAATGAAAACAACAGTAATAACATAATTTATAGTTTAAATGGTGCCGATTGGAATACTGTAGATGCGAGCAGTAATGATTTAATTATGAAGGGATATGGTGTCGCATACAATGGTTCTATTTGGTTAGCTGGCGGTGGATATTCTACAGCCTCCATCATTTACAGTAGCGATGGCATTCATTGGTCGCCTTCCCTAGACAGTTCCAATATATTACAAAGGGTCAATTGCTTTGCGTCCAATGGTCCTATGTGGATAGCGGGAGGTGAAGGAACAACTAATTCCCTTGCTTATAGTTATGATGGAATTTCTTGGACAGGTATATCTGGGAGTCATGATGTAATATTTAATGTGTTTACATTAGCCTGGAATGGATATATATGGTTAGCTGGAGGTAATGGTTATAATGAATTAGCGTATAGTTACGATGGACTACATTGGACTCCTGTAACTACGTCATTAAGTACTGTTAATGGAATATGTTGGAACGGGACTATGTGGGTAGCTGTTGGTCAGGGGTCTACAAGTATTGAATACAGTTATAATGGAATTAATTGGACCCCTGTATCTGCTGATGTATTTCCTGACGCAGTAGGGCAGAATATCGCATGGAATGGATCTTTATGGGTAGCGATCGCATCAGGATCGACAACAAATACATTTGCCTATAGTTTAGATGGAATTTATTGGACACCAAGTGGAAATGGTATATTTATTATAGGGCGTAGTATTTGCTGGAATGGGACATACTGGGTAGGTGTGGGTCAACAATTTTTATCGCCCGGTGGTCAAGCAGAAGTCTATAGTGTTGATGCTATTAACTGGAGTCTTTCTTCTAATACATTATTGACCATCGGTTATAGTGTCGCGAGTCGCCGACCCCTTCCTTTCGTCGGCCAAACAGTCGTCCCTCCTGTTTTCAACCAAGGTGTAGGACCCACAGGAGGGGCTCTTCTGTACTCCAGTCCTTCAGGAGGCACGGGTCTGAACGACATGTACTATTCGCGATTCCTCAATATTAATGAAGGGACTGAATATAGAACAAGAGTATTAAAAATTAATAACGGGACAGTACAAGTCAATGACGTATCAGGAAATACGCAAATATCACTGTTTCCTGTTAATAGCAATTCAAGTCGCATTTATATGAATACATCTGGGAATGGCCCTTATGATCCAAACAATGTTGTAAACATAGATGGTGGGGGTGGTGGAATTGGAAATTTTAGTATTGCTGCTCGCGTTGCGTCTAGTGATTATTCAGATATTATCAAATTCAGGAACTCAGACAAATCGATCATTCTGGGAACAGGGACAACCACTTACAACGCAGGCAACTTAGTTCCCGATGTGTCGAACACATATACCCTTGGATCAAATGCCTTGCCTTGGACCAACCTGTACGTCGGACCTACAGGTATTCATATTGGACCCACAGGAACCATCGTAGCAGACCAGAATAATAACTTGGTTATGAATACAAATCTGTTACCAAGTACAGGCTATGCCTATAACCTGGGATCTGCGGCCAAGCCTTGGCAAGAGCTCTATGTAGGAACGGGGTCTGTTCACGTGGGACCCACAGGTACAATTTCAGCAGATCAGAGCGGCAACCTGATTCTTGGGGATCTTTCAGGGAATGGGCTCCAGATTGTGCCAAATTTTAATAGTGGTCCCTTGTTAAAACCTATAAGCACAGCAGGTATTTATAGTCAGCTACTATTTAAGGCATCAGCAGGAACAGATTATGTGTTCCTGAATTCTGAATCACTAGGCCCCCAGTCCAGTACCATCTCCCTTGGCCAACCGAATAATGGGGGAGTTATTGCTGGCGGATATTATTGGAATGGTCTTTATTTAAGAGGTGGTACTGGAATTCACTTTGATACTGGGCCGACTATTACAGCCGATTCAACAAACGTGATTGTGAGTTCCAATCTGATTCCTGATGTTTCAGGGGTTCGCAACCTCGGATCTGCGTCCAAGCCTTGGGCAAATCTTTATGTTGATACAAGTGCTACAATTCACATAGGCCCCACAGGGACAATCACATCCGATGCCAGCAGTAATTTAGTGACGAATACAAATTTTTTACCATCCACAGGAAACTCTTATAGTCTCGGATCGGTTCAACAGCCTTGGCAAGAGCTCTACGTTGGAACAGGATCCGTTCACATTGGCCCGACGGGAACAATTTCAGCAGATCAGCAGGGGAATGTCATTATAAGTACTAATAGTGGTCTCAGTTTAACAGGACCTTTGGGTCCTAGTCAAGTGTATGATTCAGTGTACAACCCACCACCAGGTGGTGGTGGCGGGGCTTCAGGAGAGTTCTTGACGGAGAATTTTATGGTAGCGGTTGGATTTGGGACAAATAAAATTATTTATTCATATGATGGAACTACTTGGACAAATGCGATTCAGTCAATTTTTGAATCTGCAAATACAGTTGCTTGGAATGGATCCCTATGGGTATGTGGTGGATTTAATGGGGCAGCTGGTGTAATCGGATATTCATCGGATGGTATTAATTGGTACCAAGGCACAGGAAATGTGCTTATAGTTCTGGGTGTTGCTTGGAATGGTTCTATGTGGGTAGCTGTTGGAGATGGAAATGGAGACTCATCTACACAATATTCATATGATGGAATAAATTGGCTAGCTGGACAAAACATATTTAGTGGTAATGGAAACAGTATTGCCTGGAATGGTTTCATGTGGATAGCTGTAGGTGAAGTTCCCTCTTCAATATACTATTCATATGATGGAATGTCATGGCAAGCATCAAGTAATAATCCTTTTGGAGAAGCAGCAAATGGGATAGCCTGGAACGGCTCTTTATGGGTTGCAGTTGGTCAAGGATCCACATCTATAGCATGGTCATCTGATGGTAAAACCTGGACAGCCATTTCGAATTCTACAACCTTATATTTTAATGCGGGATCAAGAATAGCCTGGAATGGTTCTAAATTTGTTGCTGTGGGAGTTGATGATGGAGGAGCTGGTAGAATAGCCTATTCATCCGATGGTAAAAACTGGACGTCAGCGACTAATATCCCCTTTTCTTTAGAGGGAATAAATGATGTAACATGGAATGGACATAAATGGTTTGCTGTAGGAGATATACCTTCAATAGTTTCTTCAATTGATGGTAATACATGGACAACAGTTTCAGTTAGTGCTTTGAATATTAATGGACAGGGTATCGCTAGTCGCCGAGTTCTCCCCTACGTCGGTCAAACAGCTGTCCCGCCCGTGTTCCATCAAAATGAAATAACAACATCTACTGGTGCGTTAGTGTTTACGAACCCTACAAATACGAACAATTTGTACTATTCACGATTTTTGGATGTTAGCGAAAATGGCGATGGAACGGGGGTATTGAAGGTGAATGGAACAATAGATGTATCAAGTGTAATTAATCCAAATGGTGATTTATTATTAGGTCCAGTAGGTAAACCCGATTGTTTAGTTCTTACTATAAACCCTGCTTCTGGTGGCGGATATATTGAAGTGGGTGGATCTGGTGCTGGTACAGTGAATATAGCAGGAGGCAATCCCTCTTTAACAAATTATAATGGATCGATACAAATGAGTGGTGAACCAAGTAGTAATCCAACATTAACTATTGGAGCAAATCACACTAATTATAATAATATTGTTGTCGGTCCTGGTTCGCAAACAACAATCAATGGTAATTTTTTTATAACTAACGCGTTGTATTGGCAATATGCTGTTAATACAAATACCCTATTTGTACAAAACACATCACTTATTTGGGATACTACTTTAAATGAACCCAGTAACTATTCTAATGTGTTAAGTAGTTTAACTACATGGACAGCTCCTGTAAGTGGTGTATATTCAATTCAATGTAGCATAACGGCAAATTCCTCTGGGGGTGGGCAATTTGCTCAAGTTGTTGTATATTATCAACAGGGAGAATCAGACGAGGCATTTGTAGGACCTTATGTAGCTTTCAATACAACCATTTCAGCATATGACGGTATTTATGGTAATGGATATTTATTTCATCAAATGTATGTAGCTCAAGGAAAAACGATAAAAATAAATCAAATACAAAATCCAACCCAAATGTATTATGGACAAAGAACTCCAAGTTCCCCACCAAACCCAACAACACTAACAATAACACTTGTTCAAACAGGGCAACCAAGTAATCCAGGGGCCAATACATAATCTCATATTAGACGAACAGTAGTACTTTAGAACAAGGTCGGTCCTTGTTCTAATGTAGTTTTAATACAGATTTTAAGGATTATAGACAGCTATTTTATACGATACAGGAGCCCCTGTTCCAATATCCACAGTAATCGGTATATAACCGGCTAAAGCACCAGCAGCTACAATCCCAGTATTTGTCATATTCAATGAACTTGTGAATATGGACGGGGTTAGAATAGGAACTGTCGATGTAACATCTGTTTGATTCACTGAGAATTTTGTAATAGTATTTACATTTACATTCAGAGTAGTCGTCGGTGTATCACATATAACATCAACACCACTTCCTAAAAGCCCACCACTATAAATGCGATCTGTGTACATCTGATTGCCATTCAAAAGAAGTTTGTAAGGGGTTGCGATATTCACATTTCCTTGTATCTGTATGGTTCCTGTAGGCGTCAAGGGCTTAATCGTATTGACGTAAAAGATCGACTGGACGGCCGTTCCATTCACCTGGTTCGGCGAATAGGGACTGATTAGAAAGGGATTCGCATTGTTGCTGATAAACGTATTCGGATTTGTGAATCGTCTATAATAGTCTGAGATTGACGGTAAATTGTATTCACTGCGAACCTTAGAGTCTGCGGGTGCCGCTTGCATTACTTCTGATTATGGAAATATCTTTTAGACCGATTGGAAGTCTAAAGCGATTATCTTGAAAGACGAATAGGTAGAGATGGAGGCCCATTACTACGCCCCCTACGAATCAGATTCATCAAAATCCGGATCCGAAGCAAGTTCCCAAGCCGACTCCGATTCCGAAACAGAGTTATCAGAGGATGAGCTGAGTTTCGAAGATACGGCCGCTCGTCGCCTAGACAACGACTATCGCTATGCCCTCGTGAAAGCCGGTGGTCCCAATTTCAATACCCTAAATGAACAACTCGCCTTCACGAAAGACAACATCGGGTCCGCCTATTCCAATGAGCTTGTTGCTGACCAAACACTCCAGCCGTCCGAGGTCAATCCCATTTACAAGCAGCCCAAAAAACAGATTTTGAGCAGTCTTTTCAGCTTCAAAAGCGACGATCGCGATAAAATGGTGTATCCCTTTTCCACCTATTTTACTATTAAAACACCCCGTGTCTATAAGAATGTCACGCAGATCCAGCTTGTTCAGATCAACATTCAAATTCCCTCAGGAGCCATTCCTGATGTGAGCTCCTTGGAAGCGAAGATTATTGAGGTCATCGGCAAAAAATTTGATATCAGTGACTGTAGTAATTGCTTTTCTTCCCAGTCCCAGACCTCCAGTTCCATAAACTCGATTGGAATCGCCGAATTTGGTCGTCAGAATCCAATTCAGCCAGATCAGGTCCTTGTTCATAATATCAAGGCTAGACCAGGTATCTACGATCCTGTAACGTTGATCGATGAACTGGACAAGCAGGCCAATAAAACGCCGCCCTTTACCACTGTGTCTTACGCCGAGCACCGGCGACTCTTCATGTCCACTAAAACAGTCGATCATCTGTTCAACGAACCAGGACGCTACTACGAAAACAAACTCACAGGCAATTTCTTTGCGACAAACAACAAGTCCGATATCATATCACTGTATCTACCAAATCTAACGTTACAAAACAGTTCTAACCCATCAGAACAGGAAACCCTGGTAGCCTATTTTTTCCCAGTGCTCCGCGAGGCCTTTCAAACGCCGTTCGATTCCAAGTTCCTCGATTTCGGAGGAGAGACGGAAAGGGTTGCGGCAAGGCGTGTGCTCTATACGTTCGAGGGACTCGGGTCGGCCTATTATTACCATCTGTGCCAGCTCAATCGGCTGTATCTGACAACGCTGAGGCGGGCCTACACATTCGAATATCATCCGATCAACGACTACGAATGGGACATTGAGCCAGGGACGAATCGGATTGTTGCCAGACATGCGAATCTCCATAAATCCATTCAGACAGATATTGCGAAACGCTATGCCTATGACATTCAGCAGGAGAACGTGAAGGCAGGTGTTACTGGCCAGATCCTACAAAGACAGCTCCAGACAGAGGCGGTCGTGACAGACTTGAAGCACCAAGTGGATCTGGCCCTTGTCCAAATGGGCGTCCCCTATTCCCTGTATTCCACGAGCTATCTCTACACATCTACGAATCTCCTTTCCACGACAGTCCTGTCTGCCCTTCCCACAGAACAACAGTCCGCGACAGACAAGCACCTGTTTAACTTAGCAACAGGGACCACGTTCGCTCCACAGCCAGGAATCCCAGTCGGCAGTGGATCCTATGGCTGGAACAGCCTTCAAACAATCATCGGGGATCTGGCAACGCACGGGGATCTGGCAGCTTCAACAGACTATATAAGTTCTATCATAAAAACCAATACTGCCTCCGTTCTGACCAAGGCCGGTGACAACGCAATTCCAGGATTCGGCGGCGTCCCCGTTCAAGCCACCGACTTTCCGTCCCTCTACAGCACCTTCGTGAACTACCAGTCCACGAATACAGGTCTTAGTCAAAACATTACAACAGCGTCCTTGGCCGCGAAAACAGCAACGAAGAACTATGTCAGTAATCGCTATTCGACCGTCTTTCCGTCCTTTCTGTTAAATAATGACGCTGTTCCAACGAACGCGGGTACAGGAGGAGTTACTTGGTACGCAGGTCTCCATATTTACAAGCCATCGAGCCCCTTCGACTACCCTGGTACAACAGGATCCATTCAAACCACGGATGCCCTGTTTAACGTAGGGCCTTTTGTTAGTCCCTTAAATGATCCACAGACGAGTCCCTGCTGTCGGCTAATCTTTAACTATTTAATTGGCCTATATGGATGTATTCCAACCAACTTTTACATCAACTCAGTGTATTATAAAATGGGATTTGGAATCAACAATTTCATTTCATTTTACAGCACGGTCGGCCTATCCAATGCCCTTAAAAATGACAATATTTACATTACAATTAACACGGAACAGACCATGAATCGCATGGATGTTTCAAGGCCACAGAATATTACAGTTACCCAAGAAACCACGGGTGAATACAACACGGTTCTAGGAAAAATACTTACAGAAGGTACAGGTGTTCAAACATCAACCCAGGCAATTGTTCAGAGTCCAGCACGCTTCAATCCGCCCTTAGCTAATATGGACCACGTAACCTTCCAGCTTCTGCTGGATGATCTGACGCCATTTAATCTTGTTGTTCCCTTTGAAATTCCCAATTCTGCCTGGAATGGAATCCTACAAATTGACCAAGAGATTGGGATTATAGAGAACAATGTTTGAACCTACCAATGGTTGTTGGATTAGCTAAGCTAATCCAACCTAAACCGAAGGTAGTTATAATTGCTACGCAATTATAACTTAAATAATTGTGTAACATACATATATAAAACACTGAACAAAATTAACGGGTCCATCATTGTTGTCAGTAAAGCGGCTCTATACAGACAACACCGTCTGTGGCAACAGCATCTTCCCAATGTCATCCCCTTCTACGCCATGAAGTCCAATCCCGACCCCGTGATTCTCAAGTGGATCCGAGAACTCGAAACAGTCCGACTGGATTGTGCGAGTCCCGGCGAGATGCGAGAAGGACTAAAAGCGGGCTTCAACTCCTTCGAGTTCCTCTATGCGAACACCATGAAGGCCAAGGCCGACTTACAGGATGCCATCATGATCGGGGCTAATACGACCACCACCGATTCTGTCGAAGGTGTCGAGCAGATCGCCGATGCGTTCAAGGAGCTCGGACTGGGTAATCGTATGAAGGCTGTGGTCAGATTAGCCGTGGATGACAGCAACAGTCGCAGCCCCTTCTCCCTCAAGTACGGGGCGACAGACAGTGAATGGTCGCCCATTTTGAAGGCCCTCGATCAACACAAGATTCCCTTTGCGGGTCTATCCTTTCATGTGGGCAGTGCGTCCGCGAATCCCGATGCGTTCCGAAAGGCCATTCGTTTGTGCCGCGAGTTCCAACAGGAAACAAAGCGTCAAGTGCCCATGGTCGACATTGGCGGTGGGTTCTTACCCGATGCGACCAGTTTCGCACAGAACGCAGCCACAATTCGTCATGAGATCGAACGCTGGGGCCATGAGGAGCCTTTCAGTCCGACTCGGTGGATCGCTGAGCCTGGCCGCTTCTTTTCCGCCCCTCTTCAGTCCCTCACCTGTCCAATTCTGTTCAAGAAGAGTTCCGAAGATCGTGTCCGTTACATTCTGGACGAGTCCATCTATGGCCAGTTCAGTTCAATCGTCTTTGACCATGCCCGACCACCATTCAAAGTCTATCGCAGCTATCATATGAAAAAGGAAATCACGGAACCGACTCATAAGAAGGCCTATTTCTTTGGACGAACATGTGATTCGCTGGATCTGATTGCGATTCAGGACAATGCTCCCGAATACAATGTGGGCGATGAGCTCGTCTTTCCCTGGATGGGTGCCTATACTAGTGCGTCAGCGACAACCTTCAACGGCTTTGCGTTACCACGAAAGGTGTATTCTGAGGGCGATAAGCTCACCCCTGCGTTCGAGAATCTGAATCCTGATCCCACTGTGACCTACCCGATTGAGACGAAAAGCAGTGTGTCACTGTCCTTACAGCATTCCTTGTCCTACAGACTTAGCTGATGTATTGGTTCTTGTAAAGCCTTTTAGCTGGGAATTGTATTTATACAGTGTCTTGATGCCCTTGGTCTGATTGGCACCGAAGCTTTCCACGACACAGTTGCCCTCCATGATCAAGTTGTCTGTGAAGAAATTGGGGCATTCGATATGGTAATAAGTGACTGGGGATCCGATGCCATACTGTATAATTTGACTGGACTGTTTTGCGGCGTACATGGGAATGTGCCACAGACCCTTCTTGAGTTGAAAGGCATGGAGTGGCGACAAACGTAAATCTGCCAGGGGCCTCTGAGGTCCGAGGCTGTTTTTCGGAATTAAATAAGGTGCTGTAGAGGGGGAGGCAGAATCGATGGTTCTGCTGTAAATCGTGGCCGGGACCTGACGCCCGTCGGCCGTAAGGACGAGATCTCCCGCCTTTAAGTCCTCTACGGACTTAAAGGATGTGGGGCTGACGGCGATCCGAGATCCCTGAGGGAAACAGGGGACTCCCAGACCTGAATAAGGGGCAATATAGTAAGGGGCTGGAATAGACGGAGGGAATGGTAGTGTATAAGGTGTGGTAGCAAGCAAATTAAATCCGTTAGATGCTGTAATTACGATTATATAAGGTATAGTCGACAGAATATAATTATTATCTGTAATTGTATAGGTTGTAACATTTCCTGCGTCCTGTTGTACGGATACTTGTTCTGATAATGGTGGATTTGAATAGTCATACACAGTAACAGTATAATCCGACGCACCCGGATATGCGGTCCATGAAATAGTAATTGAATTATAACCTGTCCAAGCGGATGATGTGACTGTTAGGGACATGTCTATACTAGTATAATATTTTATTTACAGCCTAAGAATGGCATAAGTTTATACGCTATGATTCTAACGGTAACGAACTTTATTGACGCGTCCATATGGCCTCTGATGTTTATGGGGGGTTATATCTCGACCTGCGTGATCCTAAACTCGTTCCAATCAGACCTTCTACGTCTCTATATACTAAGTCCAACCTATAAGGCGTTTCTAAAGCATGTGACAGCGGCCCATAACACGGGTCTGATTATCTATTCTGCCTACACCTGTTCGTCTCTTCTATATGCGATTTATACAGGAACAGAACATGATCCCTACGTCATGGATCTCTGCTGGGTCTTCGCATACAGTAAAATCTGGGAGTTCCTGGATACCTATTTGATTCTAGCAAAAGGTCAGACGACCATCTTTCTCCAGAAATACAAACATATCGGTGCCTTGTATTGCTGGTGGCTCTGCTGCTACTATAATTCCCAGGAAGTATGGAAGATCGCACTCTACAATTCCTTCGTTCATACCATCCTATATTCCTATTATTTGGCATCTCTTCTAGATTATAAATTTACGGGAGCCAAGCCCTATATTATGAGTCTTCAGTTAGCCCAGTATATCGCAGGATTGACTGAAATGTACTATAGTTATATTCTTCCGAACGTTTCTAAAAGACCCGTAACAGATCTTAGAGACGGGGCCTTTATGTCTATTGGACTCTTCTACGCATATGTTGGCGGTCTTATCGTTCTGTTTTTACAATTGTTTGTTAGTTCATATTGTTCCAAGAAATTAAATAATTCTATTAGAGACTCGGTATGAGCGTGAATCAAACCTTTCAGAATGCCGCAGAACAGCCTGCGACCTATCCGATAACATCTGCTGGTTCGGCTGAGGAACTCTTTCCTCCTATGTGCCTACGAAGCCACTGGGACGCGACGAAGATGCTGACACACATTCTTCCCGATCAGCATGTGGATCTGCCGCTCGACTTCCGACCCTACGTCAAAATCTGTAAGAATTATGTGACATCGGCACCGGCAGAGGTCGCCCCGATGCCCCCGAAGAACATGGTGTTTCCTCCTGGTGGCGAATTCTACCCGCCCGGCCGTTACTCCGCTAATATCAACAAGGAATCCGTGCTCCACTATTTGGATAGAACCCTGGATCGCTGGTGCCAGAAGGACGAATATGTGTCACCGCTCACAAGCGACATGTATGTTCCCAATTCCACTGTCGTACGGACCAAGGCCCCCACGTCGGCCTTGGTCCAGGAACTCGCCATGCCCAAGGCGGTTACGAGGGAGTCTGCCTATCACTGCCGCCAAGAAAATGACATCAAGCTCTGGAACAGATCCCCGCGTCTCTTCAGTAATCCTACCAAGCAGGATCGCTACGGAGCCCAGACCTATTACTCCTTGCCTGGCGGCGTACTTGTCTATCCTCACGGTGGTGTTGAGACTGTGCCATTGACCCATCAGGCGATCGCAGGGGCAAAGATTGTGGGATCTATGAGGAAGTTTGGAGCGGACGGAAAGGGTTTGTATGTGAAGGGATCGAGACCCACATCGGATGCCCCTGGTTCTTTAGGCCCGATCGAAATTCCTGGCGGCTACAATCGCTATTCGGGGCCAGGATCGATTAAGCCAGTGAAGGAACGACCTCTTCAGCAGGTGGTGGGTGGTGTGACAACGGCAGGGATGTACGCACCTGCTTAGACTTTGTTGTGAATTGATCAGAGCCTAAGTAGGCCCTAACTATTCGCTCTAGGTCATGGACATATCAGGGACTGTTCAATGTATAATGGACGAATATGATGCCTGTGATAGCGAAGCGATGTCTGTTGCGTTTCAGAATCATCTGTATGGATGCTTTTCGATCATAGAACAGCACACCGAAAACGGGTCTGTTCTGTTGGATCTGTCAAATACAGATCTGTCTAAAGATCTGTCCCAGACAGATCAACAGACAGATCCCTGGACCACTCTTGGAATTGAATACGGATTTCTAGAAGACAGTCGAGCTATCTATACGGGATCTGACAGATATAGATCTGTCATGACAGAGTTGCTGTTGACTCTGTGGACCGACGAACAGGTGGAAGCGTTAGAACTGTCTGTTTTTGAGGCCCTCAAACAACGGGATGCCAAGTATTTTGTCGCAGCACTAGAGGATGCGACAGAAGGGCTAATGGAGGAAATGAAAGCAGCCTTCATTAATCCAAAGCTTCAGGAGGCTGTCATTGATTTGCCCCCAAAGCCAAAGAAAAACCACTCAAAAACAGCCCATAAAAAGCGTGATCTACTATCAAAGCCCCTGTCTAAGACTAGGAAGAACACACGTTCTTCAATCTGATGGAACTCTGTTCATCCAAACCAGGATTTGCGTCTAGAATGGCTTTGGCAGCCTGCTTCGCCAAGTCACGCCGTCCCTTATGGATCGCCTCATTGATAAAAAATCGTTCAATAGTTCCGATATCATCCATTGGTCCATGATAATTCGTCAAAATGGAGTAATAGTCTCCATAATAAATCGTACACAGTTCAGGAAATCGATCATAAAAGTAATTGAACACCTGTTCCTCGCCATGACCAATGGTGTTTGTCAGCATTTCATAAAAGATTGACATACACCCCGTATAAAAGCGAGATATATAACTCGCCTCTGCTGTCAGACTTCCTGCTGCGATTCCACAGTATCCCCCCTGAACTTTGTTTTGAAGGCGATCTTCAAGTTCTTGGTGCCCCCTATAATGAATATAGCACATGGAAATTTTGGGTCTAGGATTCGCCAGAATCTTCATGGTCGCATCGTGAAAGGATCGCATCACATGGCTTCCCCCAAAATCAATCCAGGTATAAAAGGGCGTCTTATAAAAATTCTCCTGATGTGCCAACTGTAACGCAATAATCTTGAACATAGATACCAAAAAATAAGAGGCTGTATTTCGATCATTGACATAAAATGGCACTCCCTTTCGATTGGCACAGATAATCGGCCAATTATGCCTGTAAAAATCATAATCAGTAAAGGGTCGAACTATATATTTTGTGAGAGTCTGATCTGACACCTCTTCGTCCCTTATGGCCTTGATACTTAAATGGGTAGTATCATCGCAGAAAATCACCATTGGATTCTGTAACTTTAATGTCTCTCTCCCCTTTTCCATATAGAAACTCTGGGGCCTCCCTGCGTCAGTCGCATCGGGTAGTGTCGTCAAATTAAAGTAGAAGGTAACAAGTGTGGACTTATAAGAATAAATTGCGTTATATAAATACTGAAAAATACGATTATCATATTGTCGATCATAGCCTTTGACTCTATAATGATAATGGTGCCCATGTAATACATCATTTAATACTATATCTTGACTAATTTGATGAGTGTTATGTGTATAATCATGACGCTTGCCACTATTTATGGGTATATTCTTTGTTAAAAGAAACTGTCCAATCGCCACATCATCTGGAAGATCCATTATAAAGGAACTGCGATTCGCGGTATATAGTTCAATTATATCACGAGAACAAATATACCCTGAACCTGATGGAAATGTGACACCATAATAGGGTGTTCCAAGAGCTTTTGTTTCATTATATTGACCAAGATGAGCACTCACAAATCCCTCTTTAGGAAACGTGGTAGACGAATGTAAAAGTTCTTTAAAATTCCAAAAAGAACTAAGGTTCGTACGAATACAGAAGTCGAAGGATATATTTCGCAAGCAATATTCCATAGATGTTAGAGTTTTTTCTAGAATTCCTGGAATAAATGACTCAGTTCCTCGACACATAAGGACATCCCCAATAAGACGAACAGGGTCTGTTTGGTCTGGATTCATACGTACAAAGAATGTTTTGATATTTGGATGGCTGTTCATAAAGGATCGGATGATTGTGCGATTCTCATTATAGCAGGATTCACTATCACTGTCAATTATTAGAAATACAAACTTATAATGATTTGTCATACCGCTATAAATTGCGTTATACAAATACTTGAAAATACGATTATCATATTGACGATCTGATCCTTTCACCCTATAATGATAATGTTGTCCATGTAGATCACTTATTACTATTTCTTGATTAATATTATGTGTATTACTTGTATAATCATGACGTTTACCATTGTTGATGGGTATATTCTTTATTGAAAGAAACTGACCAAATGCAACATCTTCATGTGTGTCCATTTTAAACAAATTGCGATTTGCGATAAATAACTCAATAATATCGCGAGAATAAATAACTCCTGCCCCTGACGGATAGTTGATACCATAATACTCTCCAATAACACCATTTACGAATCCTTCTCTAGGAAATGTAGTGCCCATATGTAAAAGTTCCTTAAAATTCCAAAACGAACTAATGTTTGTACGAACAAGGTAGTCAAAGGACATATTTGCTAAACAATATTCCATGGCCATCAGTGTTTTTTGAAGAGCACCAGGAATCAATATTTCGATTCCTTGACAAAAAAGGGTATCCCCAATAAGACGAACAGGGTCTGTTTGGTCTAGATTCATACGTACAAAGAATGTTTTGATATCTGTATTGGAATTCATGAAGGATCGCATGATTCGGCGATTTTCATTATAACACGGTTCACCGTCGCTATCAATAATTAGAAATATAAATTTATAATGATTTTCCATCTAAAACTCATAGTACTCATTTTTTAGATTGTTTAGACATAGGATTCATATAAATTCACAGGGTCAATCAACTTAAATAATATAATAGTTAGTATTATCAATGGCGACTATTTTTGTAACCGCCCTATTAGATCTTCGTGAAGATAGATCAAAAGATAGGGGCGTAGAAGAGCGATTCAAATATTTCAAGAAACTCGCTTCGACAGGAATTCCAATTATTCTTTATCTTAGTAGCACATATTCGTCCTATAATTTATCAGCTTATCCAAATGTTCGAATCGAGCTTTGTGAACTTGAAGATTTACCGATCTATAAGGATTTACATGGTAAATCTGTCTCTCTACCACTTTATCGAACAGACTATCATGATACAATTAATTTTATGATTCTTATGAATTCCAAAATAGATTTCATACAAAAAGCAATGATGCTTACAAACGCAACACACTATGCCTGGATTGATTTTAACGTATTTCATGTATCAAAACATACAGGGTCATTTATGAATCGTATTCAACTTATTGCGAATTCGAAGCTTCAGAAATCACTCCTCGTTTTTCCTGGTTGCTGGCAAAAGGGTACAAATGCTCACAATATATTTGTGAATGTGAACTGGCGTTTTTGCGGAGGGTTTTTTATTGGCGACAGAGACTCACTTACAAACATGTGGACCCTGTACAAGACGCATTTCATACCTACAATTTTAGAGAAGAATTGTATGACATGGGAAGTAAATTTTTGGGCCCATCTGGAAAATACATATGGGTGGAACCCATCCTGGTTCAAAAGTGATCATACTGATGAGATTATCGCCCTTCCATCCACATATTTTTCTGTTGTAGCTTCACTTACAACTATCCCATCAAGAATTTCGAACGAATGTATAAAAGCAATTGATTCACTTCTACCTCAGGTAGACAGAGTCTATTTGTCTGTTTCAAAGTCCTATTCGCGTTTTTCGGATCCGATTATTATTCCAGAGGTTTTTTCTCAAGAGCCCTATGCGTCCAAACTCAAAGTCGTATTCTGTGATGATTTTGGACCCGCCTCAAAATATCTCGGGGCCCTGAATCATATTGAACAGAATCAATGGATTTTTGTATGCGATGATGATCAAGAATACAGGGCAGATCTTATTAAACGTATGATGAATTCAGTATCATCTCTTGGCGTTTATCAAAATCGCTATAATCATATTTGTAAAGGGACATTAGGAACATCAGGTGGTATTATACATGGTTATGTTGGAAACCTAACACATAGGTCCTTTCTAAATAAGCTTTCTACGTTCCCTATTATGCCATGTGCCAGGTATGTCGACGACCAATGGCTGTCTGCTTATTACTATTTTAATAATATTACAATACGTCCTACTAGCATAGAATCCTATAATGATATTTTTAGTGTTACTGAAAATGGATATGAAAAACATCACGCATCCAATCAACTATCGGCTTTAGGAACACGAGACACCTGTGTAGAACAGTTGGCAATCGCGTTACGCATTCATTTTATACAGAATGGATCAGGTTCTATTGTTCGCTTTCTTCAAAAAGAAGCATCTTCCATATCAGGATCCTATACATATCCTTCCTTGCCCCCCTATCACCCAACCTCTGCGTCTTTTCTAATGTATAACAGAACACCTCTGCTAAATGTCCGTTACGTAAATTATTTACTAACGCCTGAAGGCCGTTATATTATTCATGACGAAAAGGGGTCTCTTAAAACAGAGAATTATTTATTAACGCTATCAGACGATTTAAACACAATTAAACATTCATCGCGGCTTCAAAATGTAACAAATCTTCCTAGACGAAGGGATACAATTCAGGGAATAGAAGACATTCGTCTGTATGAATTTAATGGACAGGTCCGTTTAATTGGGACGCAAAGGGAATGGTCGCAAAATGATGAGAATCGTATGGTCATTGGAGATATTTCTGGCTCTGAAGCAATTCATTTAGAGGTGATTGAGCCGCCGAATGCGACATGGTGTGAGAAGAACTGGATTCCATTAGTATCAGAGAATAGGGAAGAGTTTATTTATAAATGGTTTCCGCTTCAAATAGGATCTGTTGAAAATAAACGGTTAAGCATTCATACAGAATTAGCAATGCCGCCTATCTTTGAACGAATCCGAGGTTCAACTATTCCGCAAATAGGCCCTGATGGCAACCTGTGGTTCGTCGTTCATTATTCTGATGAGACAAGTCCACGAACATATTATCATATGTTAGTCATTCTTGAAAGGTCGTCGTATAGATTACTGAAAACATCCAATCCTTTTGTATTTGGACGAATAGGGATTGAATTTTGTATTGGATTCTGTCTGGAGTCAGAGGGTCGTATTCGCTTCTGGTATTCCCAGCATGACAGGGATCCTATGTGGACATCTGTTGGAACAGATGCTTTTGAATGGTCAGTTTGTTGCTAAGTGTGTTGCCTAGCAACACACTACATAGCAACAATCTCATAAAAATCAAGTGCGAATCTTTGGTCGATTCACACGATGCCCTTTACGGAATGGTGTATAGTAACACTATACACCATCTCATAAAAATCAAGTGCGAATCTTAAAGACCTACTACAACCTTACGAGGCAGTAGGGTTGCCATGTTAGAATGGATATTAATAGGTCTCATTATTGTCGGGATTCTGACCTTTTTCTATAATCAGGCGAATTACGAATTCAATATCAATCAGATCCGATGGTCTCAGAAAGACAAGCTAGCCGGCCTATTGGACGAAAAGGCTCCGATCGTGCTACAAGACGTTCCATCCGTGGCCTTCTGGACATCCCAGGACATTACGATGCGACCCATCTATAACACCGTCCCAGTATTCGCAGATCAGACGTTGAGTGAATGGCTCGTCACAGCCGACGTCGATGCGGCCTGTCCTTGGACTATAGAACACGCTCAGCTCCTTGCCCTCGGTGCCGGCCTGGATATTTGGACCGAACGAACGCTTCATCCGCTAGTCCTCACTGTTCCTTTGAGCAACCTCTGGTACAGGGCCACGGGTGCCTGTTGGATGGGCAGTAAAGGCCTACATCCATTGAGGGCCAAATGGACGGCCATCTTTGTCACCGAGGGGGCCATTCAAGTGAGCATTGTACCAGGAAATCTAAAGAAGTCCCTCCCGCCTAACTGGACTGACGGGACAGTCCATCCAAATAAGCTCACAATCTATGACACACCCTTTTTGTCCGATCTGAAGTTCTTTGATATTGTCCTTCGCCCCGGCCACTGTCTCTTCCTCCCCACCCACTGGCTCATCAGTTGGTTTTCCCTCGAAACATCCAAGACAATACCTATGATCTGTACGGTAGAATACCATAGTCCAATTAGCAGAATGGCTCAAGAGCTAGCTAAACGTTAGAGCCTAAAAATATACGGCCCATAGTATATAGAACACTATGGAAATTGATTCCGATTCTGAATTGAATTTAGATTCTGTGTTTGACGAAATAAAGGTAGCATATGAGGGTATTGTAAGTAAGTTGACTGATTGTGTCAAGGGACTCAAGGAACTCAAGAAGGAGATCAAGGGTCTGGATGCGGTTAAGGCGGTTCCCAAGAAGGGTCGTGGCTACGGGAAGGCCGTCACAGAAGCACTTGAAAAGGCATAAATTTGACGAAAAGGTGGTTGTTGTGATTTAATAACAAAGTATGGATACTCTTACGACAGAACAAGCGTCGGTTGTAAGAGCATTGGCTGAGGGCAAGAATGTCTTCATGACGGGACCTGGCGGCACGGGAAAGTCCTATTTGATTGGGCTATTACAGACCTGTTTGGAGAGCCTGATCGATCCAGAGGCCAATATGTGTAACAAGAAGGTGAATGTAAATATCACTGCGTTGACAGGGTGTGCGGCATTGTTGCTGGGTCCTAAGGCCAAGACTCTCCATTCGTGGTCAGGGATCGGCCTCGGCAAGGAGGATCCTGTGGACCTCGTCTGGAAGATCAATCGCAATGGACGGGCTAAGAAGCTCTGGCGATCTGTGGATCTGCTAGTGATCGATGAGATCAGCATGTTGACGGCGGAACTGTTGGAGAAGCTCAATGAGATCGGCCAACGGATGCGGAAGAATTTCGATAAGCCCTTCGGCGGTATCCAATTGCTTCTGGTCGGCGATTTCTACCAGCTGCCCCCTGTAATAAAGGACGGAAAGGGGTCATTTGCGTTCGAGAGTCGGCACTGGTCGACGATTATTCACAAGACCATCGAGCTCAAGGAGATCCATCGGCAGAAGGATCCCGTCTTCCAGAAATTGCTGTGTGAGATTCGTCTGGGGGATCTTTCTGCCGAGGGAGAGGCCCTTCTTCGCAGTCGCATGGATCTCCCCTGGCAGAGCCAGAAGATTCGACCGACCCTGCTATTCCCTAAGAATGCCGACGTAGACATGATCAACCAGGTAAACTTGAAGGCCTTGAAGGGTCGACCCGTGACCTATAAGGCCCAGTATGGATATGCGTCGTCCAAGATCGCCGATAAAACCAGGCTCATGGATCCGAGTTTCGTCCAGACGGTGACGAACATGGATCGTGATGCGATGTACAGGACAGAACTGACGCTGTTAACGGGGGCCCAAGTGATGTTAATTACCAACCTGTCCGTCGAAAAGGGCCTCGTGAACGGATCCAGGGGCGTTGTTGTAGGATTTACTGAAAAGTCCGCGGATAAGGATGACGGGGACATTCCGATTGTGGAATTCCTGAACGGCATGCGAATCCCCATTCCTACGCACAACTGGGAGATCGAGGGCCATCCTGGAGTCTTCCGCAATCAGATCCCTCTTCGTCTGGCCTGGGCCTGTACGATTCACAAGGCCCAAGGGTCCACGTTGGACTGTGCCCTCGTCGACATCGGTGACAATACCTTTGAATGTGGCCAGGCCTACGTCGCGTTGAGCCGCGTCAAGAGCCTGGACTCCCTATACGTCCACGACTTTGACAGGGCGGCGATTCGGGCGAATAAGAAGGTATATGACTATTATAAGAGTCTTAGCGAAGAGTAATAGATAAGCTTAATGAAAAGAAAATTGAAGTCCGGGTAATTTATTTTGAATTCAATTATCCTATTTTTAACTGCTAAATTTGATCCAAAGCGTAAAGTTACTGGGAGCCAACAAATGGAGAAAAAATCACACCTACCAGTACGGCAAATGGACTCCAAGGTAACATCTATAACAAAGACACCAGCTCAAAGTCCCGTGTTAAAGGGGATCGGTGCGAGGTCGCGAGCGGATTCTGTGACCATGCCCGCCATGTCTTTAAGTCCTCCCACGGAAACGGATGAGTTCATAGAGCCGATTCTGAGGGAAAATACGCATCGATTCACCTTATTTCCCGTTCAGAAGCCCAAGCTCTATGAACTGTATGAGAAGCATAAGGCAGTCTTCTGGCTACCGCATGAGGTGGATCTGAGCAAGGACCGAGAGGGCTGGTTGAAGCTCTCGGATAAGGAGCGATTCTTTCTCCGTCATATCCTGGGATTCTTTGCCGGCTCGGACGGGATTGTTCAAGAGAATTTGGCCACCCGATTCATGCGGGAGGTCCAAGTACAGGAGGCTCGTGCGTTCTATGCGATCCAGAATGCGATTGAGCAGATTCATTCGGAGCAGTATTCGCTGCTCATTGATACGTATATTGATGATCCTGTGCTCAAGCTGGAGACCTTCCATGCGATCCAAACGATTCCGTGCGTCGCCAAGAAGGCCGATTGGGCCAAGAAGTGGATTGAGTCCAAGGAGGAGAACTTCGCCACGAGGCTGATTGGATTTGCCGTTGTTGAGGGGATCTTCTTTAGCGGTGCCTTCTGTGCGATCTATTGGCTCAAGTCTAAGGGACTCATGCCTGGACTGACCCTGAGTAATGAGTTCATTGCTCGTGATGAGGGGCTTCACACAGAGTTTGCCTGTGCTCTGTATGAGGAGATCGAGAGGAAGTTGCCAAAGGCAAAGGCTGTTAAAATCATTAAGGAGGCGGTGAAAATCGAGAAGGAGTTTATTACGGAGTCGTTGCCGTGCGATTTGATTGGCATGAACTCCAAGCTCATGTCCCAGTACATTGAGTTCGTGGCGGATAGGTTGTCGACTCAGCTCGGTTATGGAAAGATTTATACTACGGCCAATCCGTTTGACTTCATGGAGCGTATTAGCATGGAAAGCAAGGACAACTTCTTTGAAAAGCGTGTGAGTACGTATGGGAAGGGAGCCATTGGTCAGGAATCAACGGGATTTAATATGAATGCGGATTTCTAGGATTTCTAGAGAAACCGATTCTTTAAAAACTGAAATAGCTTTGTGGGGTTTTCTATAAGCATTGTATGATATACCTCTGAAATATCATACTCGTTCATTTCCATAAAGATTATATAGGCGACAGGGACAATACAATTATTGATCAATGTTTTTATGGACAGATCGAGGGGAACCCAGAGGAAGGGCGAAAAGTACAGGATAATTGTGTATAATTTCTTCCATAGGGGATCGATTCGAAAACGACTAACTAGTTGATAGAGCCCGGGACCTAACGCAAGTAAAATAAGAGGAAATGTATTTATGGGACTAATGCCTAGACCATATAAAACGGACGCAATAAAGACCCACCAAGCAAATACTTGGTAGAATTTAACAATCATTCTATGTCTACTTTGTAGACATAGAATTGTTAAATATAAGTTTTAAAAAACTAGAATTTAATACTCATATCCCTATTATTAATAATTATTAATAATAGGGATGTGGATATATCTGCTAGCAATAGCTCTATTACTATTTTTGTTATATAAACAACGGGAATCCTTCATAGACGTTGTAGCAGTTTCAAGGCCTTGTAAACTCTGTGACGTACAGAGGGGTGGAATGGTTTTGGAAGCAGGCATGCCACTTTATGAGGAACGATGGCTGGGGGGAGGCTATTATGAAGGCCCTTACGGGAGATATCCTGACGATCAGCCACTAGAACGCAGAGCTAGATGGCCTTGGCAAATACTTTCATAGCTTTTGCTATGAAAGTTGGCTCAGCAAATACTTTCATAGCAAAAGCTATGAAAGTAGGCTCAGCAAATACTTTCATAGCTTTTGCTATGATAATTGGCCTTTGACTGGCTTTTGCTATAACTGTATTAAATAGTTTCTAGTGATTATTCATATTACTATTTGTAAATATGCGTAAATATTTATGAATATTTATTTTATGTAAATAATCAGAATGAAATGTGTTATCCACGTTACTACGAGTAACGAACGATGTTTGACATTATTCACATATCTTAATACTATTATTAATAATTCATGTATTGAAAAGATTCATTGTTATACGGATGATATAAATTTAACACAATTAGCCGTAAATCTAGTAGATGAACCCTATCAGTCTCTTATCGATTTGAACAAATCAGATCCAAGTGGATTTACAGATTTTAATACAACATTGACGAAATATGCGACTGATACTGATATATGGATATTAATAATAAAAGATAACATAGTCTATCCAGAATCACTTATAGAAACATATGAGCAAATTATTGATACAAATTCTATCAAGTACGCATATGGACTCTTCGGATATATGTTTGATAATAGTGTCATTGACAATATGCCAGAATTAATTCATGTATTAGACGAACGATTTAGTTGCTGCTATCATAGATCCTATTTTACAGAAAAATGGCAAGAATACATTACAAAACTAAGTTTATTTATGAATTTTGAGACGGAAAGCGATATCATTATGTCAAATTGGTTCGCTATAAACAAGATTCAGCGATTTCAAATTGATGTTCCCTGGTGTAGCTCTAATACTATAAAATCACTAAATTCTAATTTACCTGTTATATCAAATGATTTATTTATTAATTCTGTATCTATGCTTCAAAAACATAAAATATTTAGTATAGTTGATATTAAACCATTAAAAAATACAATTGATATAAACTTATCTTTAAAACATTACAATATGAATCGACCTATAACTAAATATGAACATATTGCTCTTTTACTAGAAAGTCGATATGATCCTTCCTATGAATTAATGATGAGACAGACCCTACGATTTCTCCCAAACAATTTTAGAATTGTATTAATGGTAACACCAGATGTTCTTCAAAAATGGCATCAGCTAACAATGAAACTAACAGGTGGCAAACTACATCCTGGTATAATAGTCTTTCCACTTAAATCAAAACTTACATCGGTTCAAGACTATAATAATATCATGCTAGATATTAATTTTTGGAAACAATTTGTACCGCAGTATAAAAAAGTCCTGATTTTTCAAACAGATACAATGATGTTTAAATATGGACTAGAACAGTATATGAAATATGATTATATTGGTGCTCCTTGGCCATTAGATTATGGATTAGCCAAAGGTGTAGGAAATGGTGGATTTTCATTGCGTTCCATTCAAGCTATGATTAAATGTCTCGAAAAGAAGGATAAAATTAAAATTCCACTATATACGAATAGCGAAAAAAACCTAGAAACATTCAATGGAGTCCACCCAGAAGACGTTTTTTATTGTTTTGGTATGGATCAATTAAAATACAACGTGGCACCTCCAAACATGGCAAGTTATTTTGCGAATGAATCGTCTATGTATAATCTTTATACACTAGGATCACATCAACTTTCAAAATTTAATCCTACATTATATGATAAATGTTTAAATGATAGTATCATACCCTATAATCATGTGTTACATTGTGGAGTAGGAACACATAGATATGGCTGGATAAATGTTAAAGAAAATTTAGATGTAATTTTCAATAATCCCAATGGCATACAATTTCGAAGTTATGGAGACGTGAATGTAAATAGTTATCTTACAAAAGAATGGGTCGGTGTTTTCCATTTAGTACCTATTAATACAAAGAAATATCACGATGAACATAATCTCAATAATTATAAAAATAATCAATTCTTTCTGCATAATATCACATTATGTAAAGGTGTGTTTACTCTATCTAATTATGTTACAAAAATATGGAAGAAAACATTTCAAACGCTAGGACTAGATATTCCAGTCGATACTGTCTATCATCCAATTGAGTTTGATGGCGGTGAATTTAATTCGGATCTCATTGATACAATGAAGACTGTGGTGTTCATTGGTTCTCAGATACGCAGGCCATCGACTATATTCAGACTAAATCTCCCAACCTATCGTAAAGTATGGTTACCTGGCATGAAATCAGAATCAGCCTATAAAAGACTAGAAGATGAATGTGAAGAATTTTCGATTAAATTGACAGAAGAGCAAAAGAAATCTGTGGAAGTATTATACCTAAGTAATGAAGAGTATGATGCTTTAGTCAATAATAGCTTTATTATTGTCCATCAAATCAATGCGTCAGCCAATAATGCGGTAATTGAAGCAATTGCTCGTAACATTCCCATTTTCTGTAATCGCTTGGAGGCGACCGAAGAATATCTTGGAAAAGACTATCCCCTCTTTTTCGAAGATATAGAGCATCTTGAGCAACTCCTTCAAGACAAAGCAACAATTCGTAAAGCCTATGACTATTTAAAAAGTCGACAGGATCTTAAAGATCGACTTAAAATGGACACCTTTGTTTCAGGTATTCTCAACTCCCATATTACAAAGCGTCTTCTTACTCAGAAGATACCCCACTTTGTAGAAACATTCAATGAACTTGTTCTATAAAATTGAAGGACTTACACATAACCATGTAAAGCTAAGTCTCTATGTCAAACTATGAATTCCTTATTCTCGGCAACGTCCCTTTCCTTGGCTCAGACGGACAACTCTACTACTACGATTCCAAGTCCGTCGCCAATTCACAAAAGCCTATCCACATCGGATCTTACAACAAAGAACACGGTACATACACCCTTGACCCCTCATGGAAAGAGCGAGTGGAACCACTCGTTACAACCTGGAGAGAGTCGCTCCTTACCACTGAGCGAGGGATCAACGTTGTTCGTGCGGCAAAGCCCGCAAGAACTTCTGCTAAAACAGCCAGTCCAAAGGCCAAGAATCCTAGAAGTATCAAAGGAAGATCTAAGGTCGCTGGGACAAGTACTGAAGGAGTTTAGAGAATCGCTATAACAAATATGTAATACTATTTTTAATGTTCGAACCGGGCGATAAAGTCGTATACAATCCTTGTATGGATTGTTTACCACCTTATAATAAACGACCCTGGGACATCGGAATCGTCATAGAAGCCGATGATTGCTATGCGAAGGTAAAATTTATGGACCAGTATGTGAATCAAATTCTATTCATGGGACTCACACATCACCCTCTTAGTCCAAAAGCCCATCGACAAAGGCTGGCCCTTGTTATTCCAGAACTACTAGGAGCAGTCGAAGGACGCGTCGCAGCTCTTGTGTTTAGCGAAAAAACGGGTCTGACAGCCTGTAGAGGGCTCGGACCCGCAGACGACATTCGTAAATTTTTGGATCCTCGCAAACCCAGAAAACATATTACCTTGATCCGAACCCAGGAAACAAAGTGTTGACACTATATGTCGGGGCATTCGTTGTACCTGGAATAGCCTGACTGTACTGAGCCTGAATGTAGCGAATACGATCCTGATCGGACTGAAAAATTGGCAACTGGGCCCTTCGAAGACCTGCTGCCACCTGATTGCTCTGAGCATTGAGCGAATTGAAAATAGTCTTGGCTTGGTTGTTCGCCGTGATCTGTGACTGATTCGAACCTGGACGAAGAGGGAAGGAGGGAAGGGAGGAGGGGCTCACATACTGTGTAGAGACACTGCTCACATCAATATAGGTTCCACTCGCATAAGGTCTCGTCGCATTATGGCCCAGCAGAATCTGACCCTTCGAATTGAAGTAGCCATAATGTGTATTTTGGGGATCCGTATATGCGGCCCCTGATGACGTTGGTGGTTGTGACCAGACACCTTCACCGCCAATATTGTTGCTAGACATTCTACAGTAGCAAAAGGATTTAAATCACCGACAATCTATATATATAGTATGTCAGGTCGTAGAGTTCCCCCCATCGTAAATAGTCGCACTATCCCTCATAAAGATGGAATGACCGCCATTTGGCTAAAAGATCAAGACATTACAAATAAAAAATTCAAGAAATGGACAGGTATCGTAACCTCTGTCCAAGACTATATCAAATGGGCGTCCCATGTACCGGTTCTAGCTCTTGTGCTCCATGAACTAACTCCAACAGACTATGAATTGTTGAAGGTCAACAGGTCCACCATCCAACACCTGTTCGTCAGTCAGGCAGTTGCGAACCAATACCCTTTTACCTCCGTGACAATACTTGATACACTTCATACACAATATCCTATTATTCCACATCCATATGATGGTGATCTAGGGCATAGCCTTGCGACAGTGGCTGTCCTATTTCATTTTACACATCTCGTTGATATTCCTTGTTCGGAGGCCTGGTCCTCCTCTTTAAAACAACTTGGAATCAAACAATCGTCTGGATCTGTTCCACCATCCATATGTCTGATAACGCAATACTTTGTCCATAAAGTTACCAAGAGAGCCAAGGAATTTCGTCAATGTCTAAAAAATAATTTAGCCTGTGATTCAATTGATAAGGTTATCCTACTCAATGAAACAGACCTGAAATATGAATGGTCTGGAGCAAAAGGCAGTGATAAAGTCGAACAGGTGATCATTGGAACACGACTCACGTACAAAGATTTATTAAAATATACATACGATCATGTGCCGTCAAATACGCTAGTCATATACGCAAATGCCGACATTTACTGTAATGGAACATTAGAGGAGCTGTATTCAGTCGACATGAGGGATAAGATGTTCGCCCTGTTACGATGGGACGAGGGCTCGGGACCAACTGATTTGAAGCTGTTCGGACCTCGCGTGGACTCACAGGATGCCTGGATTGTTCATTCGGACTCCGTCAAGGAGAGGACCTGGGACTGGTCTGCCTTCGACTACAAGCTCGGAACGGCCGGTTGCGACAACCGATTCACGGGGGATATGTTCGGAATGAAGTTTATGATATCCAATCCTTGTCAAAGCATCAAGACAGTTCACATACATAAGACGGAAATAAGGGACTATAATAAGCATGATATTATACAGGCCAAGCTCTATCTCTATATTCATCCCTCGTCCATTACATATCTTGAACAAAGTCGATCTGGTCCGAAGACGTTGGCACGCATGGACGATCGCAAGACAACTGTCAAGATCCGTTGTTTGAATCCAAAACAGGCCCAGACGTATGCGATCATGTTAGCCCGTGAAAAGAAATTCGTCTGGTCTGAACTAGAAGACAACATACAGCCAGGTTCTACCCTAGCCGTTCAACAGTGGCCAAATGCGTTCATGACAGGAGGCGGTCTTATATATGACTATAAGAAGATCTATGCGGGCCCTAATGAGACATTTGATCCCTTTATTAATGGAGCCACGATTCCTAGCCGCACATCTTTCTATGGTCCTGTGGAAAAAGTCGACAATATGATCTGTATTCCTTCCTCACATCTAACCACATTTTCCAATCCTGATCTTTACTGTATTCGCTATTTATCTAAGGCGATTCAGTTATATGCGAAATATCCTGACATAGGTTTAAACATGTTCATGCCACAGAATTTACTAAATACAGCTCGCACCTTTAAAATTCGCAAGGATTCAACGGAGCCCGTTCAGGCAATTGAGTGGAATCCAAATGTGAGTGTGTATGCGAAAAACATATATGGTTTCTTGCCAGAAAACATAGATGTTGGACCTCAAGATATACAGGCTTTAAGGGACGCATGGCCACCCTATGCGTCAGTTCCCGAAACCAAGTTCTGTGTGGTTCTCACGGATGATCTGATTACGCCGACCTTCGCTGAAACAGTTCTAGGACCACTGATAAAGATGCAAATTGTGTGCGTTGGACGAAAAGCGTCTGGATTGGAGGCTTATAGCAAGATCCAAGGGGCAAGTATCTGTATCCTGTTTAATTTGCCGAAGCAGGATGAGGACTGGATGAAGCTCTGGTGCTTGCCTAGGGGATGCCCTACCCTCGAATTCCAGAACGAACTCAAGGTGGTCGGCGAGTTTCAACATTTTGCTGCTGCGGCTGACCTTGCGTGTTGGCTCATGCCTCTTCATAAGGGACCGACAGAAGATCTTCAGGGGCAGATGGCGGCCCAGGTGACTGAATGGCTCAAGGTAAATACAATTTAACGGTGTTTTTTGAATGTTTTCCCTGAATGATGGCTTAGTCGATGATTATGATACTTTTGAGTATAGTGTTTACGAGCCGCTAATTCTGAATATGAATTCTTAAGTTTAGGAAATTCACTGTTTAATAGACCCGACCAGCCATATTCAGGAGCATTGGGAAGGCCTACTGCGGCAGCAGCAACAAGAATATCTAGAATATCTGCTTCAATGACGGTCACTTTGAATGTGACGGTCCTTGGATCAGCCTCTAAGACGTTAACTAGTGTGTTCCATGTGTGATGGCCGTCAACGATATGGCCATCTTTGGATATGATAATACTGAACTTGGAAGGATCAAGGCCATTCCTGGCAACCTTAGCGACTTTATCGGCGACCTTGGAGGCCATGATTTCGGACTGAGAGGGTTTGATTTTGGCCTTTAATTCGTCCGCCGATTTCACGGTGATCGTCTCCTCGTGCTTTTTGAGATGGATCCCAAGCTTATTGGCATCTTTGATGAATTTATTAACGTCTTTTATCTGGGGCATAATGTATCTGGGGAAGGTGCCGCAACTAATTCCGCCGATCGCACAGGTATCGGCTATATCCCGTGACAAGACATCGCCTTCTTTTGTGACAACGGGCATGCTCTGGCCCATTTGCCTGTACGTTCGGTACTTTGTTAAAAATTCGAGAGCCTTTTCCTGCCCTTCTGTAGTTTTAATCTCTGAAATGTCCGCGACATTTAGTTTTCCCATATCGGCCTTAACATTTCGTTCAATGGCTCTGCTTATCGTTGATATCTTGTTCATGGAGGGAATCAGTGGTTTTTCTGAAGGCATAGATGATGCTGCCGCTAAGGATGCTAATAATACTAGCGACGGTAAAATACCTAGACTAGGTTTTCTGGAACCGCCTCTTTTTCGTCGAGTTTTCATTACACCTATTTAGGGTTATTTTTTTTCTTACGTGTTTCGTAACTATATATTAGTTGCCTCGTAACTGGTTTGCGATTCTTACCGATAGATAAACGACATCCATGATTTTTTGAATACGCGATAGGATCCCATTTCTTGAATTTCTTAGGATCATAGGATACTCGTTTCAAATAATCTATGTGAGCCTCTTTGTTATGAATTGAAACATCCATTTCAATCATTTCACAATTATATATTTTTTGTGGACTGAACCCAACATAGTGATTTATGACATCATTTATAAATCCATAATGGCTGATAAGAACAAGGCTCTTTGAGCCATGGTCCGTAATCTTATTTACGTTGGCTCCGAGCCATTTCATAAAGGCTCCAAGTTGTTGCTCCTCATCGACCTGTTCGACCTTATCATAATACGAATAATCTCTTAATTTAATAATGGGTCTGTCTATTGTTTTCAAAAGCTCTTCTTGTAACTCACGTGGCAGTTCATGATTTTCTTGATAGTTTTCACCAAATTCATTAATATAGGGGATAATATACATTTTTTTGGGGTTCAGAAGATGATAGGCCGTTTGATGTGTCCGTAACAGATTCGATACCCCTGTTACAAAGGGTTTTCGAATATGCTTCAAGGCATAAGGTTTAAGGTGTTTTACCATAGATATACCATCCTCTGTTAGTTCAGGGTCTGTGTATAGATTCGCCTCTAAATCGTTGTTGAGCCGTCGTGCTAAATTGGAACAAGACACACCGTGACGAAACATGTAGATCTTGTAGGTCCTCTGTTTCTTTCTTGTTTTTGAGACCATCCCTATAAGGATGATAGATATTAATGGTTTATCCATGAGGCCTATTTATAGGCCCAAAGGCCTGTCCATAGGGCCTATTTATAGGCCCAAAGGCCTGTCCATAGGGTCATGATTAGGGTTCCCCATCATCTTCTTACCCCACTTGTACGTCAAATCAATCTTCTTCTTTGTCATCGGAGTCTGGTACGCTCTAAGATCGAACATTGCTCCCTTGAATAGTTCATCAGGGTTTCCATAGGGATCTGTAACGGTAGCCCAGTTGCTTCTGCCAATATAGTTATGTGTTAGGAAGCTGTTCTGGGGCAACCACGCACTGGCCTCTTCATACACCAACTCTCCATCCCTATAAAAGTTCAGGTTCGGACGAACAGGGTCTCGGTCTGTGGTTGTTATGACTAGATGGGTCCATTTTCTGAGGGGGAAGAAATCGGACACTTGGATGCGGATCTTGCGTTGCTGGGAGTCCCAGATTTCATAGACGAGGGTTGCCGTCTTAGCCTCGTGAGCTGGTTCCGCCTTTGGCTGAATTGTTGGCATGATACGTCCATAGATCTCCTGTTTCGGGCAGGTGTAGTCGTTCACGTTTGCCGGTGTGGTTTCCATGAGGACCTGGGGCGTCACGACCTGGACTGGCTGAGCACCTGACGGCAGAGCCGGTAACACGGAATTCATGTCGTCATGACAGATGCCCAGGGTGGAGGGCTTCGTCTCAGCGACATCATTGCCTCGCCCTATGATTCCCAGAAAGACATTGTCCTTGCCCGCTCCATTGCCGAAATCCAGGATGTGAGCATTGTTCGTGAACTCGTCGAAATAGACCCAGACGCTAATGGCTCGCATATAACGGACATCGACCGTATTCCCAAATTCCAGGTCATTATTGTCACCAATACGGAGGAACTGATCGACGCCATTGAACACCAAGGTTCTGGCTTCCTCTGGTCTCGGAGGGGCCTCGTCAATTGTGATGTTTCCGGACCTATTGATCACAAGATTCTTGGCATAGTCCACCATATCGTCCCTGAATCTGAGCCAGAACAGGATCCCATCATACATTTGGAGAAGTTCTTCGATGTATTTCGGAGGATTGGCATCTCCAGTCATCTTATCGCGGAACTTGTCGTCTTGGGCCGGGTTACAGCGGGCCTGAAAGGTATACTGGTCGACTTTCAGGATGCGACAGTAACTGTCGCGGCCGTCTCCCAAATCGTTCATGTAGTCGTCCCTCGACATCGGCAGATCCTGAAGGGTAGACTTGGTTCGATACCGAGTGGAGGACAGACCATCTGTCCCTCCCAGAGCACAGGCAAAAAACATGTCCTTGGGATTAGACTTGCTTGTGAGCATGCGACAAAAATCCTGGTCCTGACCCAGCCTTTGAACATCAGCATATCCGCTAAAGTACCGTGTATCCCTATAATATCCTGCCTCCTCAGTGTCCGGATCTGTGCTTATATCACCTCTGCGAGGAACATACTGGCTCCAGAAGGAATCGGACCCCAGTGCTGTTTCAAAACCCTCTTGAATGACTTGTGGATACCAGATTTCTAGAATGGCAACAATCAATAATAGGCATACCCCGATCCACAAGATCTGTAGGATCATCTCTGAAGCATCTTCTGTTTATTTTAAAGCTATAATAATCATTCAGTGTAATAGAGTGGAATGGAAATCCAATCCGGAGGAAAATTATTCGCAAAAGGTGCTTATGGATGTATTTTCCATGAGCCCCTTAAATGTAAGGGCAAATCGGAAAGGAAGATCGAGAAGAATTCGACGATACATATGGGGTCCGAACTGTCAAAACTCCTAAGCGACAAGGACGCTGAAATCGAATTCGATATTGCGAAACGAATCCAGCAGATCCCTTTGTGGAAACAGTATTATTTGGTTGCGGAAGCCATGTGTGAACCGGCACCTTTAGCAAAACAGACGAACAGTGAAATAGACCTCTGTCCCGTGGTCACGGACGCTCCTAAATTCACCTCGCTCAGGCTACTCAAATTGTCCTATGGAGGAACACCGCTCACCAATTATCGCATGAACTTTCAACGCTATCCCTTCTATGATTTTGCGAAGCATCTGATCGAGGGCTTCGCCCTTCTGACCCTTCACGGCATTGTTCACTTGGACCTTCATTCAGGAAACATATTAGTGGACAATGCGAATATTCCTCGGGCCATCGATTTCAACCTGTCCATCGATACCAAGGATCGCAACAACCTTCTTCGTCGTCTCAAGCACTCCTATCAGCTGAATCTGAGTCAAGAGAGTCCCGATTTTATGCTCGTGAACGCCGTTCATATCAAGAAAGACGGATATGCGGTCATTCGTGATATAGTGGAAGAGAGACAGATTGTAAAACTTATAAGGACTGTGTTGGGTATAAAGGAAGCCAATCAAAGGGAGGATTTGGAGCAATTCTTTCTTAAGAGCCCATCCGCCCAGAAGGGCGATCTGGAAACGTGGTTCGATCTGTACTGGCCAGTCTGTGACAGCTGGGCTGTCGGGACAATTCTGGTGAAGCTGCTGTCCAAACTGAATCTGTGGCCGTCCTTTGATCGGGGCGACTTTCGATTGTCGAAGGACAAATTGTTCAGTGTTCTTCGCAAAATGTGTAATATGAGCCCCATGAAACGCTATGACTGTGTCCAGGCCCTTGCGGAGCTGGAACCCGAGAACTACATTATTCGCAAGTATGCGGGACCTTGGCTCAAGAAACGCCCTATCTCTTAATCGATTTACGCCGTCCACCCCTTTTCAGCTTCAAAGTCTTATTGCGAGGGACGCACATGTAGGTACAGAACTGCGTATAATTCAGGTTGCCCGAATTCTTCTTATAATCCCTGTCTGCCAAGTCGGGCCTGTAAATCCTGTGACCCGATGCGTCTTTTCGGGTGACCTTGGTCCCACCAGGTTTGTGCGACCAGAATCCATCCCTGTCCTGACGATACCAATGATAGTCGTTCTTAGGATCGATCACGAGGGCCACCTTAGAAGATCCCTTGGCACATCGTCGTGTCGCATTGGTTAAGCGAACACCCGGAATATCGCCCATGACGCGAGCCACAATATCGGGACAACGTTTCCCCTTGACTTTATCCCACTTCGGATAACCTGCTCTTCGTCCAGGCTGGTGAAATGGAACATCACATTTTTCTTTATTACACTCCTTCTCCGATGGCTTATCAAAGTGATTGAACGCATAGGCATAGCAATTATGTGTGTCTTGAATAATGAACTCGTCATTGAATGCCTCTGGATTATACTCGGGTTCGTACCCTGAGAGCCGATGTTTACGACATGTTCTCATATGTTTTTTACAGAGACCCATGCCTTTTACAGATGGCTGTTTACATGTAGGGTCACACTGACACTGATGAGAGGGCATCCTTCCTTACTCTTCAATAACAATATTCTTTGGAACAAACGCGTCAGTAGATGCCTGATTTTTCGCGACAAGACCCTGTAACGCCTCCTTCATGGACTGGGGAGCTACAAGCGAACTGAGCTCCTTGTCAATGGAGGGCGGGAACAGGGGCGTTTCCGTCGGTTTAATGGGGGCCGGCGTGTGATTCATGACATTGGTGGCGTCTTCATACTTGTAATATTCCTCCTCGATCTGTTTGAGCTTGAGCTTCTCCACATAGTGGCAGAAGTATCGGTATTGATTTTCATGAGTAGGAGGTGAGTGGGTGAGGACACCAGAGTAGCGGCCTGTGAGTTCCAAGTACTGCCAGCCCTCCGATCTCAGACGCTCCAAGGTCGTGTGGAGAAAGTAGTATTTCTTGTCGATTTTGAGGAGCAATAGAACCCCGTTGAAGGTCGTAACTAAGAGAGACAGTGTCCATGTGAGCCAATTAAAAATAGCAGAATTGTCGTTTGTCTGATTATACTGGACGGAAATGAGTGCCGGCACGATTAATGATCCAACTGTAATAATCAGATGCCCCACATGATAAAAGATGGAATAATAAAAGCATCGTCTGCGAAATTCATATAAGAGTTGTAAATAGCGGCGGCGAATAGCATTTTTGCGGATTTCATCGATCGAAATGGTCGAAAGAACCGATTCAAACCGTTCATCCTCGCTCTCCCTAAAGCAGTACGTAGGGGATTTATAGGGGACAATAGCAGTTGATGATATATCAACTAGGGCAGACATGTAAATTTGAAGGTTGGTTAGATTATAAAATACGCTAACCTGCCATGTCCACATTTGAAGAATTACTTCCCATTCGGTCCTTGACCTTTGTGGAAGTCGATAAAGAACACTCGGATGAGATTCTTGTCCCTAGATCCGTGTTACAAAGATGGATGGAGCATTATCCTCCTGGCTGTCCATTGCTAGCCACTCTAACCAATCCAGAGACGGAGCAAGTTCAAACCGTTTGTATCGGGAGCCATAATCCTGATACAAACGATCGGACCGTCTATGCTCCACTTTGGATCATGGATCAGATTAGCACAACTATAGACGATCCTGTTAGTCTCCAACCACTTTTTGAACAACCATTAGCAGCTACGAAACTTGTGCTGAAACCGCTTGATAAACTCGCATATGATACAGACTTTCGGTCTGTTATGGAAGAGTATTTAGACATGTTTCATGTGCTCCAGACAGGGACTACACTTACAGTGCCCGTAAAAGATCTTGGTGGATATGAAATATCCGTCTATGTGGAGACAACCGAACCTGACCTTGTTGTTAGATTAGGGGGCGAAGTGGAGGTTGAGATTGTTCCTCTTGTTCCTGACAAACAAGACAACCAAGAGGAACAAGAAGATCAAATACTAACGAACAGTGATGAGCCAGTTCCAAATGAAGTAATTGTACCCGTTGAAACACCAAAGAAACCAGAATCAGAAGCCCCTATATCCCATAAAGAACGCATGCGACTCGCCTGGCTCAAACGATTTGATAGCCTCCAACAGCAGGGGCAATCTCCCGCTGGTACCGCTCCTCAAACATCTGAAGCGACTTCAAAAAGTTCGGGTAAGGCATGAAGGCCACGGGCCTCTTCTGACGAATGAACTGGATGGCCTCCTCAGATCGCATGCCTTTCACAAAGATCAGGAACATTGCCACGGAAATAGCCGATCGTTGTCGTCCCGCCATACAATGAACAAGAATTCTTTCGCCTTGTTTATAATGTTTTAATATTTTTAATACAATTTCACCAGCCCATAGGCCTGCGTTCCGTATTTCCGCCTCTTCCAAATTATCGTCCAGAGGAACCCTATACTTCGTCGGTACGACACTAGAAAATGGCAAATCCTTTGTACAGTTAAAGACAACGTCAATGTGATTTGACCGTAAGAAGGTCTCATCCTGGGACGCATGATAATCACCTAGCCATAGACGAGGTAGAATCTCATTCGCATGCGAGTTGTGTTCCATCTGATGTATAGGTCTTATTCTATTCGTCACTTTTTCGCATACAGTCGGAAGCTAATTGTCAGTGTAACAGGATCAACCTTTATGACAGTCCCTTCTAAAACAGATCCAAGACGAACAGTGGTGCCTGATGGGCCTACTAGACTCTCATCCTGGAAGGTCCACCGTTGCTTCGGCTCCAAGGCACTCACATGGGTAAATCCATTGAGGCTTAGAGCTGGAAGGAACCATTGAATCCCAACGGCCTTCACATCGGTACAAAATACGTCATAGGGACCTGGTGTACCTTGAACCCACCAGGCTACCTTACACTCCTGGTACAGCTTTTGAAGAGATCGCATCGCAGTGCTTTGACGATTCATGGCTTTGACCTCTGTTTCCAGATCCTCATACTGGATTCCTGCTAACAATCTATGAACTAATACATCTGCGTAACGTCGCATCGGACTGGTAAAGTGGACATAGTCTGTGAGGCCGAGGCCAAAATGACCCTTTTCGTCCACAGAATACTTTGCTCGAGCGAACTTTTTGACAAGAACAAAGGAGTCGACAACAGGATTCCCTGTAACAGGTTCTTGATTAGGAATGCCTCGTAAGGTATCGTGGAATCGGTTTGGAAGTTGGGTATTAGTTTTTGCCAAATGCTGACTGACTACGAGGTTTGCCATGATCATAGCGGTCGCAACAAGGGAATGGGCATCGTCATTGGTTGCTTCTGCTCTCAAGGAAATTGGCAGGCCAGACGATATATCCATGGTAAATCGAAGGGATGGAAGGGTGAGATTATAGTTGATTTGAGTAGATCTGTGATGGGTAAGGTCGTTAAGGAGTAGTATGGCTGGACCTGCTAATCCGTTGGTCAAAAGGTCTGCTACCTCTTCATAATTATATCTGCGTTTCACAACAATCGTAGATCGATAAATCTCATAGGACTCAATGAGTCCATGTGCTACTTTCATAGCCACTGTTACGACCTGTCTGGGTTTTCCTTGAACAAGACTCAGGGTATTCGAGGCAGTCTCTTCATCCAACAGATGTTCTGTTCCTTCATTCGCTAAATACAGAGTTAGACACTGGCTTCTAAGTTTAGCCTCTTCAGTCTCTGACAGATCGGCGTGAGCAATATCCACAATGTGTACATAGACTGTCTGTCTAGACAGATCGACAGAAATGGCATCGTCAAAGTCCACAGACGTTTTTGGATCAATTGTAAATGTATCTAGATCTGTGTGATCCACAATATCTGTTCTGGTGTACAATGGAATCTTTTTTTTAGTGGTGGGAGCAGGACGAACAGGGATTCGTTGGACTGTCATTTTGAGCCAGGCCGCATCTGTTCTGGGATCTCGGGACCAGACCGATTCGATGGTTACAGATCCATTTATTCCTAACTTTACTTGGACGCGATCGCCTATTGACAGTTTACATTCAATTAGAAGAGAAGAATCATATGTGGGGAAAAAGAGTGATGTAGGAGATTCTACGACTGCCACTGTTGTTCCTGGAACCCTATGGACCAGCCTGACTGTACCAGACTCATTGATCGCACGATCGCCCCTCAGAAACTGACTAGATTTGGGCAAGGATATACAAGTTGACGGATCCGCATCTGGTACAAAAATGAGAGCGTTCTTTCTCAGTTCAATGGTGCCTTCCATATTAGAGACGCATAGGATGATTGGTTTAGACTAGCAAATAAATAAAATTGATCTGTGAGTTTGGTGTGATAAAATGTAACCATGCTCACACGACATTTATATCGCTTTGACGAAGTCAAAGTAGCCCTGAGCTATAGTATTTGTAGGGGGCGGGCCGAAGAGGCTGCCTTCTGGTGCCAGGAACTCGTGGATTCAGGAGCGATTGTCCAGGCCTGGGCCGTCCTCTTGGAAACCTGGCTCTGGCAAGCCCTTGTCCTCGATCCAGGATGGATTGGGGATACTTGCTACAACCCTGATGTGTTGTCAAAGCCTGAGGAACTTCATAGGGCTGCTTACCGTTTATCCATGGTCTGTCGAGACGGCAGAGACAATAGTCTGTGGGCTGTCTTAGTCCTCGGATCCAATGAATCGGTGGTGCCCGATAGACCCTGTCTCCGTCTGCCTACCCAGAAAGCCTATCAGACCACCCTCCAAAAGTACTTTGCGTCCTGTCTGTTCCAGGGCAAAGTTCTCTGTGCCTGGTGGGCCTATTCGAAGCTCGGGCCCGATTTAGCAGAACCCTATATGCGAGGATCGAGTCTTCATAAGATCATGGAAACAGTCGGCCTTGTAGGAACTGAATGGACCATCATCGGAACCTGTGCTAGAATTATCCATCAAAACGTCATTGATATCCACAGGGCTCCAAGCCCCTATTCATCGTTGCCACCTTCCCTGGAAGCGTCAATTAAGAGCTGGACTTCGATTACTGGCCGTCGAAGTCGCCGACTGTATCCAATACCCTTAGAGTGCTTGTACGGACGAACAGTGCGTGGAACAATGGGTTCGAAGGATACAACGTTGGCCGAACTGAGAAGTCTGGAGGACCAGTTTCCTTTAAGTCCTTTCTGGGCTTCTCCCTGGTCTCAGGCCAGCCAGTCGGATGATGCCCTGGAAGAGTTTTATGGGGCCTACTTTCCCGATGATATTCCTGACGAATGGTCGTTGGCAGATCAGAAGAAAAGCCATGGGCCAGGCATCCTTCGATCTGGCCAAACGCTTGATCTGGCTACCCTCGGGCGTCTCTGGATGACTGGAGAAAGCCGGTTCGCCTGGGGTTTCTATGAATGGTCGGCATCTGTTGTCCTAAACATGGAAATTGATAAGGGATGCGTCTTAGATCTGGCGGATGTGGCCCAGCTATACATGACAAGGGAAGACACGAGTGTCGCTGACGAACTTTTAGAGCCTATGAGGAAAATGCTAATTGTTAGTTAGAACGCCATGGATCCGACGAGTGACGATTATGAATACAAAGGACCCTATACGTCAATATCATCATCACCATATCCATCTGCTCCTCCAGCTATTGGATGTATTATGTGCGGTCAAAGCCGACTCATTTCCTATCGCATGTTCCCATGTGGCTGTTATTTGCCTATTCACGATGGGTGTGTTGATCACTGGAAGCATTTGTCTTATCAAAAGCTATGTCCCAGTTGCCGACGTCTATGGCCCGTTCAAATACAAACGCCTATACCAAGGCCTATGTGTTTGAAGAGGAGTCTATTATTTTTATGTATTTTATGTCTTGTTATATGTGGCTTTTTGATCTGGTTCGGCTTTTACTTAGCGGCGAAGTTTGCGAGTATTTGATTTTGTTGGTTTTGTAGGACACATGGCTCGGCCAAAAATCGCACACCCGATTCGCTTCCCTGAATGCCCCGTGGTCTTGGAATCTGGAAAGTCGCCTTTTCCCAGATCATCTTCGTCCTCGTGTACGATCAACGATCGTCCAAGCAGATCCTCGGGCTTCAAATGAGGGATCAAATAGGAATAATGGGCATCTTTTCCCGTCAGTTCAATGTTCCCAAGATCCCCTGTGTGTCTAGTCGCTGTGGACCCGGGTCGGCCTCCATGGTCGCAAGGAGGACCGATGTGAAGATGTTCGCAGGCCCCCAGACATCCTTCGCCTCTCAAATCGCCCGCCTTGTGAATGTGGAAGCCATGGAGTCCAGGTGGTAGCTTCGTAAAAGTGACGGACAGGCGTGTCTTTGTCCCTGCCTGCTTTGCCACGGCTTCGCCTTGGATTTCAGGGGTTTGGAAAACGGCAACCGCTATAGGGTTTCCTGTGGACATCTCTACTTAGACTTGTTTTTTCTTGTACTAGATGTGCGTTTGCCACCTCTACTGCTACGTGTATTGCGTGATGCGGTGTTTCTTTCGTAATTAGTTGTTACTTTACTTAATTCACTATTAATAGCTATGAGATCGTCTTTTAATTTTTTGTAGGTAGGATCATTATAATTACCAACTTGCCACTTGTGTGCCATATAATTATCAAGTTCAACTTGTTTTTTAAAACGTTCTGTACGTTTACTCCTTATAGAATTACGTTTTTTATTTAATGCTAGGCTCATTGAATCAAGTCGACTTCTAATACTATTTAATGTTCCCTCCCTATTAATATAAGCATTTAATATTTGAAGATCATCCAATAAGATTCGTATATCCTCCCTATCTAATTTAAAAGTTCTAGATAGACTACCAATTAATTTATCTGTAGCATCATAGTAATATCGATACTCTTCAGTCGTTGATATATTCCCTTTATATGATTGTAAGGTTTTATAATAATCCTTAAATATAGCATATAAAGTCTTTATTTTGTCAGATGTGTGAACTGTATTTTTATTTATGTATGTCTTACCGGTATTTAAATTAGTAATTGTATGTTCTTTGATTAAATGTAAAAACCAATCATCTGTCATATCCATAAATAAAATATATAATGTACTGTATGATTTCGAACTATTATTTGACCATCGTATACGTCGTGTGTTTTTACCATTAAATGGATTATAAGGCGTAATTGTTTTTGGTGGAGTACTCGTTGCCGCACCCATTCCCTATCTTATCCAGATAATTTAGTCATCCATCTCCACCTCCTCTTCCCTTCGAACAGCCTCAGACTCCTCATACTGTCGTTGACCGACTTGTTTCCACAGAGGCCCATCAGGATATGTCTTTCTAAATGTAGCATCAAACATATGAAGCAGCATCTGCTGGTTGTCAACCCTATAAATATGAGCCTCATGACTCAAAAAACAGAGATGACGAAGACGGGCTAGCAGCGGATTGTCGGGGTACCATTCGATCGCATCTATGATAACCTGTTCAAAATGGTCCGTAAGAACCATGCCGATTTCCACCATCGTATCCTTAATAAAATCTCCCAGCATCTCCTTTCCGTCAAATGATCGTGTGTCATGGAGCTCTTCCTTGATCGCTGAGAGACGCAGTGTTCTGCCCATATACAGTCGCCACTGATTCAGACAGAACCCGACTTTTCGGAAATAGGACAAATAGGTGGCCTGTGGTAAGTAGGCGAGCTGTCGCTGAAGAGAAATGAGCTGTTGGAATTTGAACGGCTTGTTCGTCACCACATTTTTGGGCATCTGAGGACTCGGGATCGTATATTGCTGTCGGAACAGATCCTTGGTGACACACTTAACTAGCGTCAAAGCATCAAAACAGTATTTTCGTCTTTGTTCCATGTCATAGACGGTGACTAATTGCTCAATTGGCATAAAGGTAATCGGATCTATGAGATCCTGTGGCTTCGCGTCAATTCGCTTTATACGCCATCGACACAACAGTCTGCGAAAAATGCCGCGAAACTTCCGTTCCATCAAATAATCCTTACAGGTATCTTCATAGTGCTGTTTAAAAATAGGACTAACATCATTTGCTGTCAGATACAGTAAACTTTGAGCTATACTCGTCCCTGAACAACGTAGCATGTGGGCAATTCTGTACGCATTAAAAATAGACGAAAAGTAGTCAATGGGAACCACTGTTTGTGGCGGCTTCAGAAAATCTTGGCGGATCCTTTCAAGATAGCCCGCTGTATAAATGGGTGGTTTAAAGGATTCATTGTCGCGTAGTTTTTGTTGTTTGCGTTTTTGTTTCAGGGCTATTCGTCGCCTAGCCTTCAGAACTGATCGCTTTGAATTGGATCTAACGGGGTTTGATACATGAAACACGGAGTTCATTACATTAAAAATGGGACCGTCATTTAGGCTACTCTACTTGGAATATCCCTCTTTACAGCTCTTCTACTTGGAAGAGCTGTAAAGACTCTCGTTCCCTTGAATACTGGCCTTTGATCTGTCCTGTAGAATCTACCACATAATTATCTGGTAAACGAACCCAGAGGGAGGGTCGGTCAGGTGAGTCCCGAAGTTTGACATATTGGATAGCAGATCCCGAGTTTGTGACGGTCGATCTGTTTGTTTTGTGGAATCCACAGAATTCGGACCCTAACATAACCGGATGATCACAGTGCCTCACGATGATCCCATCCTGTACGTATGCCTGGCACTGTAAAGAAGCCGTCTGGGTGTCATGAAGAGTGACCTTGATTGAATCTTTCGTTGGGAAGACTTTTTTGAGGAGTTCCTTTTCATTCACGTCGAGTGTCTTGGCCATATCTTTAACAAGCCGTTTTCCCTGGGCCAGGAGAACGGCCTCCAGGCTTTCCCATAGAAGTCTGGGTACTTTATATTCTGGCTCCGTCATGCTATCCGATCTGTTTTGATTTGACCGACTCAATTTTTCAACCTAAACCATAGTAAAAAAAACTCAGTAATGGAAGGCCCTGTTACAACCGTGTGGGGGCCGGCTCTCTGGAACCTGTTTCATCACTTGGCAGAGTTAACGGGCAACAAGACGACCGATACGAAAGAAGCAGACGAAAAGAGGTTATGGCGGTCGTATCTTTATTCCTTGAGGGCCTGTATTCCTTGTGCCAGGTGTAAAAATCACTACAATGACTATCTAAGTCGGCATTCCTTAGAACCCGTGTTTCGCTTAAAACGGACTGAATGGGGTAAGGCTCTCAGGACATGGCTCTGGACCTTTCATAACCATGTCCGTGTTGAATCAAAGCAGGACCTGATCTTTCCTGAAGAGAATTTGTCATCGGTCTATGGACCGGTGCCAAAGGCTCAAGTGGCGACGTGGAAAACTATTATCGCTGAACATATGCGACGGGCCATGTTCATGCGACTTCATACACGAGACGATATTTTACGCTATGTCCGCTGTTTAGAAGAACTCTATATCTGTCTGACAGTGTTGTAACACTATTCCTGAGGATAGCATCCCATCGGCTGATTTACGAGAGCATCGGGTGACAGTAATCGATTGGCGATCCCAAAAATATCAGATAGGCGGGCATCGTTCTTGACGGACAGGAGTTCGAACCAACCCCAGCCATACGTGCCCATTACCAGAATCGCTACAAGTGTGCCGCCATATCCGTCGCAGCCGCTCTGAACACGGAGCACGATGAACAGGAGTGCGATCAGGGAAATCATAAGAAGACAGACGATCATTTGGCTCTTTCTCAGCGAAGTCTTTTGACTGATACTGTTCTTCATCTGTTCACTTGGATTCGTGACCTTTGGTGGCGGCATCTTATAGAGTTTGATTGCGTTTGCGATAAGATAGGAGAAGAAGAAGATCGCCATGCCCATCCAGTGCGTAAACAGGACAGAACTGGTTCTAGGCGAGGATCCTGTGTCAAAGGTCGGATAGGACAGAATGGAATTACAGGCCTCATCTACGGGTCCCGCTAATCCAGCAAAGCCTGCTACAATATTGATTCCTGTTGTAATGGCCGGCACAATAATCAGATAGCCGATAAGGAAGAATATCATGGCAAAATTCCCCGTGAACAAGCTGATCAGTAGAAATGTTCCTGCCAGAGTTAGGGGAAGCGTCTGGAAGCCCGCGTACAGGAATATTTTAAGGTCGGAAATAATGCCGAATAGGTCTACATTCGCAAGGGATGCCATCTCTAATGAGTTCGATTAAAACAAATTAGGCATTCTCTTCTTCAGATCCCTGTTTTATAGACGTACAGGTGTACAGGGGATTATCCGTCTTTGACTTGTCTATTAAATAGGGAAGTCCGAGGAAATTCATCGATTCCATACCGAACACTCGTGAATTGAGGTAGTACATGGCTACACCGACAGCAATACCGACGGCAAATGCGATTCCCAGCTCTGTCAGGGGGTCGCAGCCGATTCTGGACATAATCGCCGCCACAGATACAAAGGTAATCATGATGGTGGCAAAGGTAAATCTACCCTGCCAGTCGAGACCCATAGAGTCAAGGGTCTCCTTGAAGGACAGATCGGCCATGAGGAGATAGGACGCAATGGATCCGAAGAAGAACATGGGGACAGACGGATAGCCGCCGCCTAAGAAGGCCCGTTCAAATTCAATACGACTTGTTCGGAATCCGGAACGGCACTTCATATCCGTTGTTCTTGGAGGACCATTTGTATTTGACGCATTTCTGCCTCCACTTGTCTTGTCAAACACGAAACTGATTGCCTTATGAATCAGACTGGTTTCCATCAGAAACACCGTAAAGATCCCATATGCCATGTTCTGGGTTAAAAAATAAAGTAGTAGCGATCCGAAGATGATCGAATCGGGAAAGAGTCTGCCGATCTCAATGATGGAGCCTCCAATTGGTTGTACGAAGTTTGGCACAATATTTTGATACCATGTTGTTGGCGTCATATCTTTGCCTCCAATAACTGGCTGTGATACTGCTGATATGACTGAGCCCATGATCCCTAATAGGTGATCTTTTATTAAATTTGAGCCATATCTAAAGGATCATCTAATTACAAATTCAATGGGAATCCCTTCGTATTACAGACGTCTTATAAGGACGAACAGGGGTCTCGTTCAGCAGAGTCATCCTGGTTCCGTCGATTGGCTCTGGATGGATTTTAACTGTCTCATTTATCACTGCTTACGACGACCGGATTTGAGGCCGTATCCTGGATCAGAGGGACAAGAGGCCTGGGAAAAGGAGTTTCTGGAGGCCGTTGTGACCTACACGAAGAAAGTCGTGGGACTTGTGAAACCGGCCAAGGGGGTCTATATTGCTGTAGATGGGGTGGTCCCGATGGCCAAGATGAAGCAGCAGAGGTTGCGACGATTCAAGTCGGCCTGGCTAACGGAGCATGGGCTAGCAGAGGGACAGGTAGAAGGAGAGAATAAGCCTAGGTGGGACACGAATTCTTCGTCGCATGGTGCGACGAAGAATGAGGCTCCCGCCTCTCCCTCACCTCGAGTGAGGGAGAGATGGGACACGAATGCGATTACACCGGGCACTGAATTTATGGGGAAACTCAGGAAAGTCTTAGAGAAAATGAACAAGAAATGGCAGATAAGCTCTTCGGATGAGCCAGGGGAGGGTGAACACAAGATTATGGAGCAATGGAGAAGGTGTTGCCAAGCAACACCGACTGAAAGACACAGCCAAGCTGTGTCTACAGAAAGGTGTTGCCAAGCAACAACCACAACGTATGCCGTCTACGGTTTGGACGCAGATCTGGTGGTCCTGTCCCTGCTTACCCAGGACACAGTGTCCAAAGCCACTGGCCAATCCCTGTCCGTCTATTTGTTTCGGGAAGAGATCGAGGAGGGTTCTATGGTCCGTGATGCCACAGGGGAAGAGCAGTTCCAATGGTTCTCCATTGACACCCTGAGAGACATCATTAAAGAAACGATGCCTATTCGTGAGTACTGCTTCGCCATGTCCTTTCTAGGCAATGACTTCCTACCATCCGCCCTGGGACTCAAAATGCGAGAAGACGGACATGAAGTGCTCATGGAGCTCGTGGCCCATTTACAGAGGGCAACGCCTTTGCTAGACGAAAAGGATCGACCGAGTGTGGTCGGACTAGTCGCTCTCTTTAAGTCCCTGGCGTCAATGGAGGAAAAGAGGGTGCTGACCTATGTGCGGAACAAGATTCGACAGAGCGACCAGTACGCGGCTGATCTGACCGTGGGGGATCCGAACTGGCCGATGGTCCAGGGCGAAGAGAATCGATTGCTTGGCAGTGGTGACTGGCGAGCTATATACCGTCGATCCCTTCAAGGATTTGAAGGTGTCGACGGGTTTCGCACGTATTTACAGGGTCTGGGTTGGATCTGGGACTATTACAGGGGCGTTCCTGTCTGCTACAATTGGTACTATCCTTGGAGTTTACCGCCGCTCTGGTCTGATCTTGGCAAGGGACTTACAGAGAATCCTGGCTATGTGAAGGCAGTGCCGATTGTAGTGGGGGCAGCAGATATCCTCACGGCGGAGCAGCTCTGTCTGGTGCTGCCACCTAGTTCGTGGCATCTGATCCCGTCTGTGGCGAGTAAACAGCGACGATTCAGGACTGTCGCACCCTGGTACTTTCCGTCCGAATTCGAGTTCTGTAGCATCGGTCGCAGATTCTTCTGGGAATGTGAGCCGAAAATTCCCATCCCATCCATTCAGGAGGTCAAAGCACTTCTGAGTTGAGTCTAAGGCCCTTTCCTTCTTTCCTCCAGTAAGGAAGAGATGGGCAACGGTGTATCTGTGTCAGCATTTGATCCGGCACACGTCCGCATTTATCAAAATATTTTACAGCTTCAGTCGCCACAGACACGTGTCCAAATGATTCAGACCTGCCTGGCCGGCATTGAATATACCCAGACCGCGAAGAGGGCGGGGGTCTACTCGTACCTACTAAATTACATGAGTACGGTTCAAAATGGGGGACAGCCGCCTGTGTTGCCTGGAGAAAATGGTGCTAATGGTGTTACTAATGGTGTTGCTGGGCAACACCATACTCAACACCATACACAGCAACAGCAACAATATCAACAGCAACAGCAACCTATCCCCAGAACCCTCATGAACAACTTCCAAAACCCGGTGGTCTATCCCAAGCCAGAAATCAACACTCGAAAAGTAACGGGACAATTAACCAATTATGCTGAACCGAAGCAGAATGCCTGGACCGCCATTACCCAGACGCCCCAGCAGAAAATGGTGAGTTATTTTTCGTCTTGTCTCGAGGTCCTTGGAATCCAAGAAGAGGTGACGTTAACGGAAGAGGCCTTGAAGAAGGCCTATAAGCGAGCGTCGCTCAAGGCCCATCCCGACAAGGGGGGGTCCGAGGAGCAGTTTGAGGCGGTGACCCGTGCTTTTGCGTATCTAACCGAGATCTTGAAGCGACTCCAGGGTGGCCGAGCAGGGGGCTTAAAGGAAGTCGCGGCTCCTGAACAGCTTACCTCAGGCAGATCCGAGGAGTCCAAGGCATGGCAGCATGTGGAGCCCGTGAAGCTCAATCCAAAGAATCTGAATCTGACGGCATTCAACCAGATGTTTGAGAAGACGCACATGGTGGATCCTGATAATGACGGATATGGTGATTGGCTCAAGGATGAGGGCGTCACGGATTCCAGTGATAAATTCAAGGGCAAATTCAATCGCGACGTGTTCAACAAGATGTTTGACGAGTCGGCCAGAAAGCAGGGGGCCAGTCGTCCTTCGAATGCGTTGATCCATCCCGAGGCGATGGCATTGACTTTGGCTCCTTCCATGGGTCTAGAGCTCGGCAGGGAACGACCCGATACCTTCACGCCTGCCCCGAACTCCAAGCAGCAGTTCTCCGATCTGATGGATGCGTATAGTCGTGAGGCGACAATCTCAGATAAGGTGTCCAATGTGCGAGTGGAGAACAGGTCCATTGACGCGTACAGGGCGAACAGGGAAAAGGGCCCAGATCCTTTTACGGATCAGGAACGGGCACAGATGTACGAGGCTGAGAAACAGATCAAGCAACGGGAACAGCAGCGGCAGGTACGAGCAGCCGGCCAAGGAGTTCTGGAGCAACAATATTTTGATCGAATGAAACAATTAGTGATTACGGACCGACAATAACCTCGTAATTAAGTAGAATGAGTTCCGCTGAATTCTTATGGACAGCTATTCAAAATAATAATAATAATGGTACTAGTCATGAACCTGTAAAAGTAAAAGTAACTGAAGAGACTATACAGTATGGGCCTTTGGTTAAACCCATTGTATCGGTTGAAATTGTTGATACATCTAAAATACCTAAATCTTGGTCACTGCAACCCATAATAAGCATGTCCCTTGTCGATGATAGTATTACAACATTAGATAAGTTTATAAATGAGTATGTAAATGCGTCCAAGAATTTCCGTGGCGGAACATTTTCACGACTTCCTCCATCAGGAGGCAAACGCCGATCCAAGAAAACTAAAAAATCCAAACGTTCGAAACGAAAGACCCAGAGACGCCATTAACTATACATTACTTTGACCATGCGTCCGTCTAACGTCCCTTCGAACCTGGTCAGATCCCTTGTACCAAAGCATCGAACCAAAAACCGATCCTGGCCATCGTATTTCGGATGATACGTGGATCGCCCATGAACCACCTTGCGATTATCTAAAATCAAAATCTGTCCTGGCCTTAAACAATGAGCCAATCGTTCCCTATAATATATATCTACGATTGTCTGAATTAAGGCCTCAGAGGCTGCCGATGTTCCGCTCATCAAATCCTGATCAAAGACCAGATCCGCCCCTTGTAAAATTGCCATCGGTCCTCGCACATCTCCCTCGGCAAAGCTGAGCCCCTCCAGTTTGAAGGACAGATCCACATTAGACGTCCATAAAGACTGTCTCGCCAAACCCTGTTCGTCCTCTGTCAGATTTTTAATGATTTTCTGAAATGGCAGAATATACGTGAGGGCCTCCGTGTCCCCTCTCAGACAGGACAGACTCAAGAAATCTGGTCTGAGTTTCGAAAAGGCCTGTTCTGTATGAATCTCTAATTCGACAGATCCCTGGCTAGTCTGTTTGGCAGCCATGGTTTTCGTGGGTACAATATCTTGAAACAGATGACCCTTACATTCTGCCTGGTACGCAATAAGATCACTGATTACACTTACAAGGATCGCTTGAATTCGAGCTACGTAGATAGTTTCTCCAACATAATGTGTATTATTGGGGGGCGTATCAGGTATGCCACTAATCGGGATCTGTTTGATCAGTAAAAAGCCAGAGTCGGACTCGGCGAACTGTTGAAGGACGGACAGTATGTGACTTGGGACTAGGGTCGCAGCTTTTTTCGCCTGTTCACAGAATTTATCGGGATCTGTCGTTGGACTGGCAAATACTGTCGAGGCCAGAGCCAGAAGACTGCCAACCTCTTCGTCCGTCAAAATTATTTCCATTTCTTTGACCGAAGAATATAAAGAATAGAATACAATCATGTGTAGAATGAATCCATCCAGTGTCATGCTTGTATTCCAGAGAGCCGAGGGCCTCAACGATTTCGTGGTGTATGCCAAGGCCACAAAATCAGGTTATACCGTGAAGGTGATAGAGCGAGATGAGCGGGATCCCTATGAACAGGTACTAGAAGTACCTACCTACAAGGCCCTCACAGACTACGTAGACTGTTTGATAAATCAGGTCACGGATGATAGGGATTCAGATAATCCTTTCACCTATCTTCAATACAATATTCCCATGTTCCCCGCAATCCTTGTAACGATCGATGATCTTAGGGAGGACAGTGTTGCCTACAATAACTTTGTGACGGCGTTTGATCTTTATTTCTCTTAAAATTGATGTGAGTAAGTTCATTTAAAAGTAACAACCAAGATGTTATATCGTATCGTATATAATATTATGTTTCTGCGATCCAACAGTGATAAAATACTTCTAGGAAGATGGGGTTATCACTGGGACAAATACAAAGACATACAGAAATATTATGATTGATACGGAAAATAGCCTATTAATGTTTTTTGAATCATCATGAAACATTAATAATTTTAGAGGAGACGAATAGGGATCATGGACTCGTTCGCCAAACTCATTTTAGCACTGCTTATTTTATTTTTAGCGGCATGTGCTTTCGCTCTTTATCACAGTAGAAAAATCATCGAGGAAAATGCGTTTCTCGATAAGCATCTGTTGGAACGGGGCATGGACAAGCCGGTTATCTGGCTCTACTACGATACGGCCGATGTGAACAGTCGCAACTGGTACGACTTTGGAGCCAGGTCCAGTCGAGCAATTAACATGCCTTATATGAATCTGTGCTACGAGACAATCGTCGCTCAGAACCAGGACAAATATAGGATCGAGGTCATTACGGGACTCGCAGGTGTCGCTCAGCTTCTGGGAACAGAGGCCTTGCCTACCCGGTTGCGAAATGACATTCAGTCCGTGAACGAGGCGGAGATCAACTGGATTCGAGCGGCTGTGCTAGCCAAGTTCGGTGGCCTCTGGCTCGACCCCCACACGATCTGTATTCGTCCTTTCGGGAAGTTACCTGAGGATCGCACGGTCTTTTACGGCACGGATCTGGACGAGACCTATGCTGGTCAGGAGGGTACCGCTATTCCCGGCTTCCGCTGTATCTGGGCTCCTCAGAGCAACATGCCCCTGTTTAATGACTGGGCACTGATCTGCTATTCACGTTTGAATGCTGAGGCTGGTGGGCAACAAATCCGTGGGGACGCAAAGTGGGACTGGACAAATCTGTCGTCGAAGTACCCTGGAGTCCAGGTGGACTATGCCGCGGAAGGAGGACGAAAACGTGGTGGGAGGCGTATTGAGCTCGAGGATATTCTGGCCACGGGCATTGAGGGCAAGATTCCCTTCAATATCCCTCCTTATACGATCTATGTTCCGCTGCTGTGGACGGAACTCAGGGATCGCGAGATCTTCGGGTGGTTCTTGCGATTAAGTGAGGACCAGATCATGGAATCAGATATAACGGTGCGATATCTGTTTGAGAAGGGCCTTATTGGACCACCAGCTGATATAAAGGCCTAAAGCAATTGGAGGTTTTTATGTAAAATGATGGATATTCGAAGCAACCAACCAAAAGTCGACCTAGCATTCACGGGGTCCTTTTTTGCGGTGTCTGGTACAGTAGCTTTGGTCTTAAAAAATTACCCAACGGCCTTCTTGAGTTTTCTACTGGGATTGAGTAGTGTCTGGTACCATTTACTGCGGACACCCGCAGCCTTCGTATTAGATCAGATAGCCCTGACAAGTGTCGTTGTTCGGTCCTTTGTCGACGGATATAATGGGTCCGTGCCAGGTATGACAATAGCATGTGTAATAAACGGGTATAATTGGATCGTCTATTTTAGTCCCTATAAGTCCCTGTTTACCGATCATCCAAATTTGGTTATAGCGAATCGATGGCACATATCGATTTATATCTTGACAATTCTCAGCATTATTGCTCAGCAGTATTATATTTTACAGGCCCATTCTCTTGAGTGATGAATCATTAAGGGTCTTATAGAAGACATTTTGGAGTGACAGCACGGATGTATTGCCCTTACAATAGGCAATCCATGCGTGAATCAAGAACGTGTGAACAAGGGTATTTTCTTTCATGGAATTTTCCCCGAAAAGGTTGTGAATGGTCTGAAAGGATTCGAGAATATCCTCAAAGGTATATCCACGTTTCCAGATCTCTAGGAGTGTATGCGTACCCCCTACGTAATTTCGTTGATTGAGAGCATTTAGCAAGGGTAAGAAATCGAGATGAAATGGTGTCGAACAGATTGTTTGAACAAGGCGTTCTGTAATTGGCTGCTTGGTGGTCTCATGAATATTTTTCACGAGCGTTAGAATTCGAATGAGATCTGAGACGTTGTTCTGCGTCGTATTCAGAATCCAGGACCAGATCTGTTCCGTAAAAGACGGAGAGGGGATGTTGACGAGTTTGAGGAAGTCATCCTTGTATTCGTACTGATCAAAGGAGTTCATTTGAATGTGGATACAGCGACTGCGGATCGCAGGAATGAGATCCTCGGTGGAGGATCCAATAAATATAAATCGCGTAATATGACTGTAGGTTTCCATGGGCCGTCTGAGGGCCTGCTGGCTAATCTGAGGAAAGGTATCGGCATCGTCAATGAAGACCCAGGACCAAGTTTTAAGGGCCGTGTTGGAAGGGGGTGGTGCCATCTGACGGATAAAGAGGGTTACGTGGTTGCGAATGGTCTGGATGCCTCTGTCCTGATCGGGCGACAGAATCATACATTCTTCGAGGGACTCTTCGCCCCAGAGCTCTGGATTGGAACGGCCCCGACTGGTCGCGTAGAATTTGAGAAGGGATTTGATAATCGCTGTTTTACCAGATCCGGCAGGTCCTGTCAGAAACAGATGACAGGATGTTTCCAGGAGCTGTTTGAGTTGATTCCAGACCGTTTGTTGCCCAATGAGGTGAGCCATTGTTGGCTAACCTCATTGGACGCTTAGGTTACAATTCTTTTCAGAGGAATGAGTAAGGGACGATGACTTCTTTACCAATTCAACAATTCTATGTGCCAGCAAATTATTTGCCCACACTAAAAGGTAATGACTATTATGTGACGGACAGCTATGGATTCGTGCCTGTTACTGTGGATGGCACTGTGTTTATTGAAAATAATAAGGGCGAACGATTTGTAATGGATGCGAATCCATATCTACATAGGTCTCCTATGCCAGTTAAATTATTAAATTTATTGTATCCGTCGAATATTCCTGAAGTGGAACGATTCTGTCTGTCGCTTATTTCAGAAGTTCATCAAACTCTTGGATCTACAAAAGACTATAGGGTAGTCCTGGGTGGCGGAAATGCGTTAAAACTTTTGGGGTATGAGCAGGTCTATCCTGGTGATTTTGATACCTTAGTGATCATAAATCCAGATCTTGATGAAGAGGAGTTTAGAATGGTACATAAACATGTTACTGATACAGTTAAAGAAATATTGATTAGAAAAGTTCAGGACAGGACCAACTGGAAACCAGTACTAGATGCCTGTAATAGAACAAAACACATTGTAAATAACACTTTAGAAAAATACATAACCTTAAATGATACATTTAGTAAAATACCAGATTCAAGGCAATGTCCCTTCTCATTAAAATTATTTGACAATTATTCCTATCCAGACAGAAATAAAGGAGCATATGTCCGATTAAATATAACGGAACTAAAATTAAAATTAGAAACAAGTCCTCCAACAGATTTAATTGATTTTACTGTTCCCTTACAGAACTACAAATTCTTACCAGCATACTGGGCCATTTACAAAAATAATACACAATTCAAAGGTAGTATCTCTCTTCCCACAAATATAGCAATCTATGGAGCCCAGCGAATCACGGAGCTGTCTGAAGATCGCCCTGACAAAGTTGCGAAACAACAGAAGCGTGCTAAAAATACGCAAGTAAGACTTGGTCATCAAGTAAATGAAGCGAGACGAAAAGATGAGAGATTTAAATTTGGATTAAATACAAACAACACGAGACGTCATGTATTAAATCGTAAAAATCTGACAGTTAAGAGAACAGCAACCAGATCTAATACAAATTATATTCAAAAGATGATCAAAAAATTAAATAATTCAGGTCGTGTTAAGAATAATAACGCATTAACTGTTGGAAATATATATGACACCTACTTAACCGATTAATTACTCCACACAACCCTGTCCGTCTGTACAAGGCCATCCGTATTCACAGTTATATGATGTATCCTATAACTATGTATTGTTCTATCCTGTTCTTTGGCAAATGTGTTAGCTTTTATCATCGAATGAAAGATACCGACTAGTTTTTCGACATCCCACATATCGGGAAAGCTCATCACCTTGTAGACTAGCCAGTGCTCCATTTATTTAGGGGCACAAATCAGTCTAAGGCCATTTAACACAACAACGATAATGGACCCCTACAAGGTGCTCGGTGTGGACAAAAAAGCGTCCGATCAGGAGATTAAGCGGGCATTCAGGGATCTGGCTCGGACTCACCATCCTGACAAGGGGGGGAATGAAGAGAAGTTCAAGGAGATTCGTTCAGCACACGATATTTTGACAGATGAGGGAAAACGTCGGCACTACGATATGACTGGACATATCCCTGGGGAGGACAGTGGAATGCCTCCTGGAATGCCTGGAGGTTTCCAGTTTCCCTTCGATATCGGAAATCTGTTCGGAATGTTCGGGCAAGGCGGCAGACCAGGTGGTGGTAGAAAGGGCCCCAAGGCTCCGCCCAAAGTGGAAACGCTCAAGCTGACTCTGGCTCAACTGTATTCTGGCCATTCTTTCCAGATCTGTCTGGATAGAAGCCGCTTCTGTGGTCCCTGTGCCGGCTCAGGGGCGAAGAAGAAGGAATCCTGTACGTCTTGTGGGGGTCGCGGAGTGAAAATCCAGATCTTGAACATGGGAGGGATGATGATGCAGACCCAGGGACCATGTGAAGTCTGTATGGGGGAAGGATCGAAAACAGTCGAGCTGTGCCCTACGTGTGAGGGAAAGAAGCGTGTGAACGAGAAAAAGACTATCGATGTCCGCATTCCTGCGGGAACTCAGGCCGGTGACACCTTTACCTTTTCTGAGGCCTGTTCGGAAGTTCCTGAGTTCGAGAAAGCAGGGGATCTCCAGATGACGATTGCGTTAGCCGACACGGCGGGCTGGAAGCGTATTGGTTCTGGGGGACAGCATCTAGAGTACGAGGTGGTGCTTAATTTAGCCGAATGTTTGATGGGGACCAGAGTGCGTTTGGAGGGGCATCCTGGATATGACGAGGGCCTATACATAGATATTCCTCCTGCGTCCTTTACAAATGACGTCTTCTGTATTACTGGTCTCGGAATGCCAGTGAAGGGATCTGCGACTAGTTGTGGTGATCTTTACGTGCGTATCAAGATGGTCATGAAACAGACGGAAAGGGTGTTATTGGCATCTCCTGCGTCGCAGGATCTGCTGAAGGATTCGTTTGGAGGGTTAAGGAGAACAGTAACTATAGAGGATGAATCGGATGTTCAGAAGGAACTATTCTTGACAAAATTGCCTGAATAAATGAAATAGATAGTATATCCTATTTAAATTTCTAATATATAAAATATAATGGAAATTAAATATACCTGTTCGTTAGGGTCGCTTTGTCAAAGCAGCCAAATTCTTAAAAATAATAATTTGAAAAAATGTTCCTATCCATTTGATTGGATTTTTTCAAATGTTAATAATATTCTACATTGTATAGATGATGGTTTCAACACATTTTTAGATAAATCCTATTATATTAACATATCAGATAAACAATGTGGTCATTCATATTACAATAAACTAATGTTTAATCATCATAATCCATTAACAAATGAAGATGATTATAATTATTATGTTAGATGCGTTAATAGATTTAAAGAATTACTTAGACGCGAAGAATACAAATTGTTTATTATGATAATTGTTAATAATGATAATTTTGACGAAAATATTAAAAAATGTATTATTAATTTTAATAATAAGTTTAATAATTATACAAAAAATTATAGATTATTAGCTATAATTCATATCAAAGATAAAGCAAGAAATGATCATATATTTACTAATAGTGATAACATAGACTTTTTAGAATTACATACAGTATCAAGTAGCAATGGATTGAAATTTATAGATGAAAATGACAATGACTATTTAAATAGTATAATAAAGACATCATATAATTTCAATGTTTAGTTGCCGAGGGCATCACGAGCCGCCGCATCCATGTACTCCGCAGCGGCACCACGGAACTCGGGATTCAGGCCAGCATTGTCGTACATCTGCTTGTTGGGAAGCAAGAGACCATTTGCCGTGACCGTGTCGAACCCGAGAGGGGGCATGCCACCGCCCCTCATGCCACGACGCCTGTGGTTCTTGGTACATCGTCGCTTACCGTGCTTATGGGCCTTCTTAGAGGCCTTCTTGGACTTCTTCGAAGATCGTCGCTTCTTACCACCCTTCTGGGGCGTAATTCCGGCCGTAGCAATCTGATTGCCGACAAGGGCGGGAGGCTGAGGATCCTTGAACTGTGCGGAATAGGCGATGGCGTCGTTTATGCCCTGGACACGTGCGGAAGCCACGGCTGGTCCGGACAGGAAGGGAGTGCCATCAACAGCTCCAGGGAAGGGGCCGCCCTCCAGAGCACCTCCGTGCTGGTCCGCGTGGTACTTGAAATAGTCTGTGCCCTGGTTGAGCGACATCTTAGAAGACCAGCCGTCAGCCAAGGAATAAGAGAGAGCAGCACCTCTCAGCTCGGGCATGCCACCTCGCATCTTACGCTGCGACTTTCTGTGGTTCTTGGATCCCTTACGCTTTGTACGCCGTAAACTTTTACGACTGGATCGTGGTTTGGCCATTCTATTTATGATCGCTTTTTTTATTTTACACAATCAGAATGGAACCCGAGTGGATGACGAAGATCAATAGCTCTACGATCTGTAGCTTTTATTACGCATTTTTCGTCGCGTATGCCGTGATTGCTCTGATTGCGTTAATTGGCTTAGTCATAGTGTTGGCTTCTAAAATGCCTGTAAGCATGAAGTTATATGTAGGATTTAATAGTCTAATTTCTATTTCGCTCGGAGTGACGCTGGCTCTCTTCCAGTACTTGGTCTGCGACAGGGCTCTTCTGTCGAACGAAGTCCGACGTGCTGAGCTCCGTATTGAGTAAGCAATTGATAAAGTCCTATTTTGTTTTGATCGGATCCAAACAAAATAGTAAAAACATTAGATTTATTCAGATGCTGCCTGTAATGCCGCCAGATTCACTTTACGCTTCTGGATAGCCCCTGAAACAATGTAGATCGAGTTCTCTGTGATAATAATGTAGTCCTCGGCAACCTTGTAGAGCTTCTGGATGTGGGAAGTGAATTCTTCCTTGGACTTGATCAAGACCTTCTCCTTGGTCTCTCCATCCTCGCCGATGAAGGCTGTCTTATTCGCCGTAGCCGAGAAGTAGTCCAGCTGAATGGGCTTGTCCTGTTGAATAGCAAGACGAGCGGCCTGAACAAGGCATGTAGGGTTTGGGACTGGTTCCGTAGCTGTTGCTGTAGCAGTCGCAACAGCAGTCGCAGGAGTTGCGGTGGTGCCGGGTGTCTGGGTGGACATGTTGAATTCTGAAGAATGGGAATAGTTCTTATAAGGTCTCTTGGACGCAGATGATTACTAGGTAGCCCTTATCTCTTAATCAGAACCGTATCCTTATGAGCATCAAAGACTCGATTCAAAAACCGGTAGGCCTCCTCAATCTGATCCATGGTTCGAGCCCCCGTAATAATGATTTTGCCGGTGCGGAAAATGCTCATCGTGATACGCTTACACTCACCCTTTCCGTCCCCTGTTCCCTGACCCTTACAGAAGGTCGGTAGCCCACAGGCACAGACTCCCGTACCATGATTATTCGTATTGTAGAAGTACTTTGCGTTAACCCCTTGGTAAATCGTCTTTTCGAGCATACTGAAGAGGTTGTATCGCTCAATCAGAAGCCGGTGTAAATTGTCCTGCTGAATATCACAGTCTAATGAATAATCTGTGTTAATTAGCGATATATCGACCTTCGTAATGGACGGAGAGGTGTTGGTGGAGGGCTTTGGCTTTGCCTTGGCCTTGGCTTTTGATTCGGTTGTTGCTGTTGCTGTTGCTGTAGCTGTAGCTGTTGCCTTAGCAACAGCAGAAGCAGAAGCAGAATTAGTAATCGGATCAACGGGTCGAAAGGGGCTAACTGGCAACGTCTTGATGAGTTCTAGGAGCCAAGCAACGGCCTCCACCGCGAACTCCTTGGACTTCACGCCCGTCATCTGGATCCCCCCACTATCAAAGAGCTTCATGTTGACTTCCTTGAAGCCAGATTCAAATGGCCGCCTCAGAATAATCGTATTCTGATTGTAAAAGGGCTTCTTGGTTATCTTACGATTCGTGAAGAGGTCCTTATGACAAGCACCCAGTACCTGTTTTTTTTGCTCGAATTTTAAGATGCCTGAATCAGGATATCCAATGGGGATGAAATGGGGTTTGAGTTGTTCAAAGAGAACATCGAGCTGTATCGGCATTCCCCAATCCGCTGTCACTGTCATAGTGGAGACTCGCAAAGACGATTTCGTAAATTCCATCACGGTTGTTAGGAAGTGGCAGTCTTTAGACCCTCTTCAAATTTTTGCTTAAATAGCCCAATAATACTCGCAATGAGTTTTGACACATATTCCATCTGAACATTCGCATTCAGAAGGGGAATCGCAAGGTTGATCTGGTCTAGCAGCTCTGAGTCCATGACTAAATATATTTGACTCATAAGCAGAATTTCACTCAGAATTGTATTCGAATCTGTGTTAACTGTCCGTAAAAACTCTTGGAGCTGGCTCGGATGGTGATGAAGATAGAACCAGAATCGTTCATCTGCTTCCACTCTGCGACTACTGAATCGCAGATCTCCCCTTGTAATTTCATGGAACAGATCCTGAGATGCCGTTTTCGTCGGCGGATCATATCGAATCCTCAGAAGACGTTGTCTGAGTTTTGGATGAATACGACTCTGGCTGTTACAGATCAGAATGACACAGACATCCTGTGGCGGTCTGTCGAGAATTGTCTGGAGAGACAGTTGGGCGGCCTCAGTCAGCGTTTCACACTCGTCCAGAATAATAAATCTGGGAGCGGACTGACGAACAGTGATCGCATTCCAGGACGCCCTTAAAAAGGGGAAAATCTTTTGTCTGATAGATTCCAGAGACCGTTCATCTGCGGCATTCATAGAAATACACATGAGGGATTTCTGATTTTTCCAGATCTGACTGACTAGCCAATTGGCCGACGTGGTCTTCCCAGACCCTGGAGGGCCGAAGAGTAATAAGTGCTGTAAGGAATTCGGGTTTTTTACGAAGGTATCAAAACAGGTGCGGACCCGTTTACACCAAAAATCGGTCTGTATTGTCTTATCCATTAGTACTGAATCCAACAACCCTTTTAGGTTTGATGAACATGCTGAGTGACCTAAACAAATTCGTGACTAATACTGACAGAAGAATGTCAAGTCGTGGTCGAGGTCGTGGTCGCGGTCGCGGAAAAGCAATAACAGAATCTGAGGAGCCCAAGAGGGCCTCCAAGAAGAAGCAATTTTCGGTCGTCGCAGTTGTGACCCCCAATGGCATTGAAGGAAACCTACAACCTGAGGCTAGGAAGCCCCTGATTGCCCATTTGCCAATTCAAAGCAGGGATATTATGCTTCATGATACGGTCGTTCAATACAATCCCATGCCTCCCACCAATGTCGAACCCTATGATGCGACCATTGATAATCCGTTCATGGAAGGCGTAGAGATGATCACGGAAACTGTTCCTGTACAACAGGTGCCTGAAAAGACGGTGACCTCAACACAGGAAACAACAGTCCCTGATTATTACAAAAAGGCTACCCTGTTAGTCCAGTTCCAGACGAACGATGAGGTTCGTACAATTCCTGAGTCGACAACGGTCGCCTGTTTCTGGTGTTGCCATTCGTTTGAATGGCGACCTGTTGTGCTACCAGTAAGGGATCAGGGAGAGTATCTTCAAGTTCAGGGAAATTATTGTTCTCCTGAATGTGCTATGTCATACCTATTCGATTCTAACCAGGATTCGTATGCTCGTTGGGAGCAGTTGTCTTTGCTGAACAGGGTCTATTCGATTGGCAAGGCGATTAAACCTGCTCCCCCTAGACAGGTGCTGAAGCTCTTTGGTGGACCCATGACGATTCAGGAGTACCGAGGACTTGTACAGGACGCAAAGCTCCGTGTGGATATTCATCTGCCACCCATGGTCTCTTTGCTCGCGACCATGGACACGAAGCCCATTGATTTCTATGACGTGTCGTTGACCAAGAATGTCATGGAGACCGTGAAGGAGCGGCTGGCGAAGGCCGAGGAGGTCTTGAAGCTCAAGAGGACAAAGCCATTGAAGGCCTGGGAGTCGACCCTGGATGCCTGTATCAACTTGAAGGTGCGAAACAACTAATACAATCTAAAGGTTGCTACACTGTATAGTAACAGTATGGAATCTTCTTTGAGGCACGCATTTTTAGATACAGTCAATCGTATTGTAAGGCGATGTATGTCGGATGTTGAATCCGAAGCTCGTAAGTATGCGACCGTCGTGAATGCGTTAGCGAAGCAACAGCAACAACAACAACAACAACAACAACCCGACGATCTGACCGCTCTTCGTCGTCGTCTGTCTCAAGTAGAGAGTGCCATCAATGAGGTCACAGAAGACATGGATGAGATGAATGAGCGTGTGAATCGCGTGGCCTTGGCCGCTGAAGTTCCAGAGACGGTTCCTGAATGGGAAAGTCCTAGCGACTTTTTGTCAAACACCATGGAAGTTGTGATCGACGATAAGACTACAGTCATAGAGGGACTTCAAGATCTTCTGGAAGCTACAACTGCTGAGGTTGCTACTAGTAGTGCTAGTTCTAGTGATGTTGCTACAGCTGTTGCTAAGCAACAGCAACAGCCAGAGGAAGAGGAAGAAGAGCAAGAGGAGGACGAAGAGGAAGAAGACGCAGTCGAGCTAAAGGAGTTCCAGCACAATGGCAAGACTTATTTCAAGGACTTGGAAGAGAATGTATTTCAGGAAGCAGATGATGAAGTCCCTGTGGGGCGATGGATAGAGAAGAAGCAAACTATTAAGTTTTACACTAAATCCTAAAATTTTTTAGGATTTACACTAAAGCATAGGACCTACTAGAGCCTAAACAATATACTGTTAATACTGGTAGTAATCATGAACACTTTGACGCTTACAGCATTGAGTGTTTATAATACAGTTACAGATATATGTTCCAAGGGATCCGAAGGATTCATGCGATTTTTACACAATCTATCCTGTTATCTTAGTGGTACATCGAATCAGTGGTATTTCATGTTACACAATATTGGCCCTGTACCTGCGTCTCACTACAGTAATACCACCTATTCATTGCCAAGCACAGTCGAGTGGATATTTGATTCCTATGAACTAACATGTACGCTTCATCCAACTATTCAAAGACTATATGATAGTCAATATGGATCACTACCATTTCTTTCAGCAAATATTACTGTTCATGATCGTACCTTTTCACTCGATGAGTTTCTTCAAAACTTCAAAATAGAATTTACACCCGATAATATTCCTGAGCCTCTTCATATCTTACGTTTCTGGTCTATTACACGATCCCTCTGGTTTACAATGTCTGAAAATCCCATCCTAAATGTTATTGATAATGAAGGTAATGAACATAGCTTTTCTATATTTAGTAATAATGATTTGGATCTGTGGAACAGTTTCTTTGTTGTTGAGGAAGAACAGCAACAGGAAGAAGAGGTTTTAGAAGAGGAACCGCCAACTACAGAACAATTGGACGAACAGGATCTGGCTGAGGTTGTTCCTGAGCAACCTGTCCCTGAGCCTGTGGTTGAGGTTATCCTTGAACAACCTGTTCCTGAGGTTGTCTCTGAGCAACCTGTTCCTGTCCTTGAACAGCCTATCGCTGAACTACCTTCTCCTGAAGAATCAGATCAACCACCTAGTTTAATTTCACGACTTGAATTAATTGAACCGACAGAGTAATAAAATTGAAATTGAGTGGCGGCAGAACCTAAACTGTTCCGTTCTAATTATAATTATCCATACATATGTCTACCTTAATTGACACTCCTTTCCCTCAAACCTTTACCCTCTATTATCACAGGCTAGAGGAAAAGAAGTGGAACCTTGAGAGTTTCACAAAGGTCGGTACATTTCGAACCGTCCGTGATTATTTGGTTGTATCCGAGGGACTCGGTCTGAATGCCTTCTCTGATGGCATGTTCTTCCTCTTCCGCGATCCTATACCACCTTTGTGGGAAAACTTCAACAATGTATATGGGGGCTGCTACAGTTTCAAGAGTCCCAAGGCCAGTGCCGGCCAAGCCTTCGACGCCTATGCGATCGCCTTCATGCTCGGCCAAACAACCTATAATCCCTCCAATAAAATCAATGGGATTTCGATTAGTCCCAAGGCAGTTCACAACAGTATAAAACACAATATTATCAAAATCTGGAATTCCTCCTTCAAGGACTTCAATGATCCAAAGGATCTGAGAGAACTCCATCCCGATGTAACCCACGAAGGCGTCGTGTACACCCGCAGTCCCGATAAGAAGATGTAAAGGGGTCCGTATTCATATTTTTATGAGGTTTTTAGAACCTCATAAAAATAAATATTTGAATTTATTCGATAATGGACGCATAGAGTGAACTGGATTTGTCCGCATGCTTATAGACGATCCAGGTGCGATTGGGATCTCTTGTAACAGATGGATGGTCTAGGTACGCATGGAGCCGCATATTGGATGTGTTGTAGGCGGCTCCTCCATGAACCAGATCTGCCCGAAATAGGACGGCATCGCCCTTATTCAGACACACTGTTTGTCTATAAATAGGGCTAGATCGCAGCTCTTTTTGTATATGATGATGGGACGCAGGCCAGACATTGAGAAAGGTGTTGTCTTCGAGGGCCAAGAGGAACAACAGTGGAACTGTATCATCCGTTGTGGCTTTAAGGACCTCGTCTGGTACATAGTCAGTATGGGCCGCCTGAGCCTTACATCCTGGAAGAGACGAGAGTAGAAAGGAGTCGGTCATTATATGATCTGGGCTTCCTAATTCGTCAATCTTGTCTCTCAGTAGTTTGAACCAAGGATCGATTCTATATAACTTTGGATTCAAATCTAGTTGAAGTCGCTTATTGTCATTGCGTCTGGCCATCGGATTATCATTGAAAATCGGCTGAGCTGTTTTAATCAGTTTACCCATGAGGTCAAAGGTGTCATTATCAACCTCGATAAAGTTTTTAATAATCCTGTAGCCCTGGCTATTCATTACACATCCTTTGCGTCACCTATTTAGATTCGCATAATCCTCCACAACCTGCTTCATGAAATATTGGCCATTCCAGTAATTGAGAATACAGGGAACAAGTGCTAGAATACTAAAATGATCAGGACTAGACAACATTGAAGCGATCCCTAGAGCTGCCATACCGCAGCATCCAGGACTGCGAATCCAGACATTCAAAAAGGTATTGATACCTTTCTCAGTGTTCCTAGTGATCAGCCCGTTTCGATTCAGGGCTAACAGGGCATAATCAATTCCTCCAGGAAGCCCAGTGGTGAAAAAGAGGGAAAGTCCTGTAAAAGTATGCGACATCTCAAGAGAGCCAATGGGTAGTGCCAGACCCACCATTAAAATATGATGGAGCCAGTCATCAAAGCGGAACTTAGGATAATAGAGAGCAACGTGATACAGATGTAGGGCAAAACATAGTTGAATGGCCAGGTAATTTGGCGGATAGGTGTCTACGTGATAGAGATCCGTGAAGGTATGATACAGATCTGGAATTGTCGTTAAGACAATGGCAGCGTTATGGAGGGAATGAACAATATAATAGACACCTTCAAAACCTTTATAGGTTAAAGCACGGTCTAGCATGCTGAACAATGCTGTAAAACTTGTAACGGATATCAAGGCTATAAATGTCTCCATTTAAATTATAATACAGATCTCTTTTTAGATACCATAATCTATTAAAAAAATTGAAGTTGTGACGGACAGGAGATTTTGGCTACGCAAAATACGATGAACAAAGTCGTAAGAATCTCAAAGATGCTTACAACACTGTTACACGACTGGAACAAAATGAAGGAGGAAGTCGGTGATGGTGGCTTCATATTCCTAAATCTATGTAGTAAACACCTTAAAAATATTACCATTTACGGAATGATGTATTAAAAAACTTATCAATCCAATTATAACATCCGCCAATAAATAAATCCACGATTGATTGTTACCTATAATAGCATTGTAGGCAAATAAGAAATATAAAATAGAATGTACAGGTCTTAAATTATTCCACCATATTTGCTCTCCAAATACTTCCGCACCCGTTTTTCTAGATCCTGTTACAAATATATACATAAACCCTGTCGCCGGTAGTAACGCCAAATATCCTAGATATTTCAAATATTTCGGATCTATATATTTAGCAATAACAACAAATAAGGAACGTATTCCAATACAACCGATTAAAAACATCAAAAATCTTTGTTGTAATTGGTTCATTATTTATTATTAAACATACATTAAAAACTAATACTATTTTTGTTTTATTTTAAATACCGTATGCCTAGGTCTAGGCTTTTTTAAGCTTTCTGTTTATCGGGGACTACAAAAAGCTATGCTTTCTGTTTTTCATTATTAGCCAAAGGCTAATAATGAAAAATATTAGGCGTAATCGCTTAGCGATTACGCCTTCTGTTTATGCCTTGCCAGCACAAGTCGTATCTCCCCCAGATTGGCCACCATATACCTCAGAACGAGTGGATAGTCATTCTTCAAATATAGCTCAATGGACGGACACAGATTCGTACACTTCGTAAACATCGTCAGGTATTTCAGTTCAAAGATACCCTGGACAATCTCGGTAGCAGATCCCAGCTTCTGGACCTTCACTCCCGTTTGTGATTCCGATAGAATCACTGTCTCTCCGTCAACAAAATCACCAATACACTTGAACGACAGATCAGAGCCAGAACAGGTAATCTCGAGCTTCTCTGCCAAGGCGTTAAAATCCCGACAGATCTTCTGGAAGTCGTTGGATGGCATATTAATAATGGACGTAAACTGGATGTTCGGCATCTCAATGTTGTCCACATTGGTATCGAACAGCTTCATCATCCACGTATTCGTCGTCTGCTTCTCGGCATTTTCCGCCCTGATCCCAAGCTTATTGGGATTGGACGCCGGCAAAAACAGGGTCAAAGAGTCCGTGTTAGACAGGGTCTTGATGAGCTTGAACAGATAAATCATATTCACGCCGAGAATAAACTTACTGGGGCAGTAAAAATACTCGAACTTGTCGGCATTGAGTCTCAAGTACGTCAGAACAACATGGGTCTCATCCACATCGATAATTCGAATCCCGGTCGAGTCAAACTCGATGTTCGCCTCCGCCAGAATCTCCTTCAGGGCTTCAATCAACGTGCGAAACGCACTGCTCTGGACTGTCCGGATCTCAAACAGATTTCCGTTCGCGTTTGGTTTGGCGACGCTTGTGCTCATCTGTGTATTTCGAGGGGAATGGTCTTTAAACTTGTTGTAATCTGAACGCAGTAGTTGGAGGGGTTGGGGAAATCTACCGGAACAGAGGGTTGGTCAATTCTGGACGCATTAAGGATTGTTGTTTACAATAATCCAATTAAGGATTGTTGTTTACAATAATCCAATTAAGGATTGTTGTTTACAATAATCCAATTAAGGATTGTTGTTTACAATAATCCAATTAAGGATTGTTGTAATCTAACAATCCCCTATCTTCGTCGCCTTGTCTTGGACTGCTTGGCACCTCGTTTTCCCTTGCGAGTTATAAACTTATAAAGCCCATACATGGCTATGGGAGCAAGGTACTTCTGTGTCGCAGCAGCAAAGGATTGACCGACAGATGGCAAGAAACCACCTTTGATCGTCTTCTTACGTTTACAGACTGTACATCTTCTAGCTCCCCCCTTCATCGGAATCACAGGACGAATCGCGAGGCCATTTGGTGTCAGCAAACAGGATCCCGCAGGAGCCGAAGGCTGAGGAATCGGAGCATTCACATATTTCGGAGGACCATGAACAGACATCTTACTGATTGGTTAGAAAATCTGAGATCGAAGAGCTGTCAAAACAGATGCCGTCTGACCCGCTGTCCGTCGTATACCATTCGTCAGTCGCCCTGGAGCCCGATTCATCTCTTCCACCATATGGAACATGATCTCAGACAGTTCATCGTCGGCAGATTTAATGAGATTATAGACCCCTTTCATGTACTGGGGCGACACAGATCCGTGACGTAAAAGCCAGTAGAATGGTAACTTCTTAATGTGGACGGAAAGGGATTCGTGAAGGGTTAAACGTCTTGACGGGTTTTGACTATAATACAGAACGCTGGGCTGGACTATTTTTGTGATGGCCCGCTCGATCACCTGATGGGTTTCTTGGAGAATCAGTTCTTGATAATTCCAGAGTTTCTGTTCCGTTGACCAGATCGTCTGAAGATTCAGCAGTAATCGTAGGATCAGGAAGGTCGCAAAATAGGTGACGGTCATTATGATGGGCGTATATACCACCTTATCATAGATATAGGTCAGATTTAGGGCCGAGTTTAGGGTATTTCCTACGAGGGAGAAAGGGGCAGATGCGATCCATTGTATTGAGGAGCCTAGAAATACACCTGTCTCAGCGACAGAGGGAAAGTAAAAGGTAGAATTTGTAACTGGTACAATAGGTGGTAAGATAGGATCATACTCGGTCGTATAATACAGGTATCCAACTGTAGCCGCTGAGGTTATAGGAAGCACATAGGTTGCGAGGAACTGAAGCACATGAAACATGTAGACACAGAATCGACTGGATCTGATTCTGCGACTGTGCTTGATCGCATTGACTTCCGCACTCTGGCTACAGACATAGTTCGTCAACGTCTTGATCTGTTGGCCATAGAGCGTCTTGGGATTTGCGACAATGTAGCCTGTATCGGGGTCAATATCTGATCGCATATCTTCGAGCCATGTTTCAAGGTCCGATGGTCCTTCACTTGTTCCACCAGTACTAGACATCATCTACACGGAGCCCGCCACCTTCGTTTAGGTGGCGACCAAATCTTTGTAAATTTGAAGGCTTAAAGGGCCACTAGATTCAAGCAAGACATTATGACCGACAAGTTTGAATCCTATGAAATCCTGAGCCACGAGGAGCACGTGCTAAAGTTGCCCGATACCTACATCGGATCGACGAGCACCAGTGGCGAACAGCGATGGCTAATCGATTCTGTATCCAATAAAATGGTCTGGAAAACAGTCCAGTGTAATCCAGGCCTCTACAAACTCTATGATGAGATCCTCGTGAACGCCAGGGACGCCTTTGTCAGAGCAGCGACCACTGAGGGCCGTCAGCCCATCAAGCACATTGATATCACCGTAAAAAAGGGAGAGAGTGAGCCAGTGATTATAAGTGTCGAGAATGACGGCGACGGGATCCCCGTCGAGGAACATCCCACAGAAAAGTGCTACATTCCAGAGCTGATCTTTGGCAGACTGCTGACCTCCAGCAATTATACGGAAGGCGAAGAGAAGATCGTCGGCGGCAAGAACGGTTATGGTGCCAAGCTGGCTAATATCTTCTCCTCCAGGTTCTCCGTGACGACATCAAATCCTGCGTCAGGCAAGAAGTACAGTCAGACCTGGCACAAGAACATGTCCGTGAGGGACAAGCCCAGCATTCGTAAGCTGACTGGGTCCAAGGGCTCGGTTCTGATTGAGTTCGCCCCAGATGCGAGCCGCTTCGTCGGGGCCTTTCAGGACGGGGAGCTCACTTCAGACATGCTGTCCGTCTTTCACACGAGGGCTATTGAGCTCGCCGCCATGGTGGGATCAGGTGTCAAGGTCACTTGGAATGGAGCTGCTATTCCAACCAATACCTTCGAAAAGTACATGAAGCTCTTCTTGAAGGAAGGGACAAATGCGATCACCTATGAGAACTGTGGCCCTCGCTGGGAAGTCGGAGCCGTGTTAGCCAGGCACCTGTATTCTGAGGAGGAGGGCATGCCCGATGAAAAGCATATCTCCTTTGTGAATGGCATTCAGACTCGTAAGGGTGGCAAGCATGTGGAGCACGTGGTCAAACATGTCCTTGGGGATTTCTGCGAGGCAGCCAAGAAGAAGAAGGTCGAGATTAAGCCAGGTCAGATCAAGGACCATGTAGTCTTCTTCATTAATTCCACGATTGTGAATCCTGCCTTCGACTCACAAACGAAAGAGTTCCTCACAACGCCCATGAGTAAGTTCGGTTCCAGTCCTAAATTCACGGGGAAGCTGGTGGACGGTCTGATCAAGCTGGGACTGCTAGAGGATGCCAAATCGTTGTTGGAGTTCAAGGCGTCCAAGGAGGCCAAGAAGACAGACGGAAAGAAGAGATCGACGTTGCGGGGGATTCCGAAGTTGGAAGATGCGTTGCTAGCGGGAACTAGTAAATCGAGCGACTGTACGCTGATTCTGACCGAGGGAGATTCTGCTGCGACCTCTGCGATCTCGGGTCTCCAGGTAGTCGGCCGTGAGCTCTGGGGCATCTTTCCTCTTCGGGGCAAGTTGCTAAATGTCAAGGACATCTCAATTCAGAAGTTTAATGCGAACGAGGAGCTCACTGCGTTAAAGAGGATTCTGGGCCTAGAACACGGCAAGATCTACAAGTCCGTCAAGGAACTCCGCTATGGCCGTGTGATGATCATGGCAGATCAGGATCATGATGGGTCGCATATCAAGGGTCTCGTCATGAACCTGTTCCACACGGAGTGGCCCTCGCTGCTGGAGGCAGGATTTCTGTGTACCTTGTTGACTCCGTTGCTCAAGGCCTCCAAGGGATCTACAACAACCTCCTTCTACAACATCCAGGAGTTCAATGCCTGGAAAACCACGCATAACAATGGCCATGGATGGCACGTCAAATACTACAAAGGTCTGGGTACGTCGACGCCCGCCGAAGCCAAGGAGTGGTTCAAGGACCTCCACGAGATCAAGTACGAATGGATTGGTAAGACCTGCGACGATGCGTTGATGTTGGCCTTTACGAAGGGTAAACTCAAGGCCGACGATCGCAAAGAATGGCTGAGCCACTACAATCCTGAACGCACCATGTCCGTCACAGCAGGTAAGACCAATTACAAGGAGTTTGTGGACGGAGAACTGATCCATTTCAGTAATGCGGATAATATTCGATCCTTGCCCCACATCATGGACGGACTCAAGCCGTCTCAGCGTAAGATTCTGTGGGCCTGTTTGAAGAGGAATCTCAGGTCCGAGATCAAGGTTGCTCAGCTAGCAGGTTACGTGTCTGAACATGCGGCCTATCACCACGGCGAAGCATCCTTGAACGAGACCATTGTCAAAATGGCCCAGACCTTCGTGGGATCGAACAACATCAATCTGCTGAAGCCCATTGGGCAGTTCGGATCGAGGTTGCTCGGTGGCGAGGACTCGGCCAGTCCACGATATATCCACACGCACCTCATGACCCTGGTCGACAAGATCTTCCGAAAGGAGGACGAGATCTTGTTGAAGCACGTGGAGGATGACGGAGAGAAGGTGGAACCCGAGTATTATCTGCCTGTAGTACCCCTGATCGCCATTAACGGATGTATTGGTATCGGCACTGGCTTCTCCACTGATATTCCTCCTCATAATCCTGACGACATCGTGAGTATGTTGGAGCACAGGCTCACGGCCTCCGTGGATTCCTTATCAGGACGGGCACTGAACCCCTGGTGGTTCGGGTTCAAGGGAGGCCTCGTCAGGGAGGACACCAATACCTGGATCACGAAGGGTCTCTATGAGTTTGACGAGTCAAATCATACGATCACGATCAATGATCTGCCCGTCGGTACCTGGACCAAGAACTACAAGATCTTCCTGGACAAGATGCTCACGGCGGAATCTGAGGCTAGTAGAAATGGTCTGAAGTCCTTCGATGACCTGTACAATGATGTGACGGTGAAATTCGTCCTCTATATGACGGAGGAGGCCTTCGATGAGGCCGTGGAGAAGGTGGCCACCTTTGAGTCCAAGTTCAAGCTCACCACGTCCTGGAAGACGACGAACATGCATTGCTTCAACACGGACTTTTCGATTGAGAAGTATGATACCGTTGGGGATATCATTGAGGCCTTTGGATCCAAGAGGCTCCCCGCGTATGAGATGCGACGGGTGAAGTTGCTGGATCAGATCCAGACACAGCTGACAGAGTTAGAGGCGAAGCGGGCGTTTATCATGGCCATTCTGGAAGGGCGACTCGATCTGATGCGGAAGACGGACGAACAGGTTGTGGCGGGGCTCAAGATGTGCGGGATTCCGCCCCTATCGGATCCTGGGGCGGCAGATTCCGTCAAGGCCTATGAGTATGTACTGAGGCTGCGTATTGATCGCTTGAAGGCGTCAGCAGTGGCAGAGCTGGATGAGGAAGTTGCGATTAAGAAGGGTGAGAAGACCAGGCTGGAAGGCGAGACTCCAGGGACCATGTGGCTGGCAGATCTGGCTGAGTTCAAGGAGGCTTGGACAGCGTATAAGGAGGCGAGGGAGTTAGATATGGAAGTGGGTGGTTCTACAGAAGTTGTCAAGAAGGGAAAGAAGACAGCAAAGGTAATCACTGCTCCCACTAAGCCAGTAGTTAAGAAAGCAATGGCTCAAACAGTAACAACAGTAACAGCCCCTTCTAATACAATAATTGATCCATCGGTCAAAACAGTAACAGTTGGAACAACAGTCAAACTCCAAAGGAAACAGACGGTTGTTAGTACAACAAAAGCATAGTAAACGACTACATAAACATGGTCGTAGTCGTAAACGACTACGTGAACACGGTCGTAGTCGTAAACGACTACGTAAACACGGTCGTAGTCGTAAACGACTACGTGAATGGCTGGAGAGGGAGGGATCTGGTACCCGCACTCGACATACTCATCGGCTGCTGAATGGGGATCGGCAAATGGCTAATGTCCTTCAAGTAATACTGATAATGGTCAATTTCACTCATTATACGCGGCACGGCCCAGTCCACGATCAACTTATTGAGTTCGTCAATCTGGCCTTGTATATCAAACAAATTATTTTTTGCGTATTGGTAATACATTCCACGCATAATTATTTTAATTTCATCAACATCCTGGTCATCAATAGCATATTTCTTCGGGCCGCTACGGGCATAGACCTCACGGCGAATGGTCTCCTGAATCTTACGGACATTGCTCGGCGTAAAAAATTTACAGGCAAGTTCCGAGGGGTCCTGGTTTCCCCGGAGCATATCCCCTACGAAACTGGGTTCTGCTACGGTATTAAATCCAAAGCCAGGAATTTGGAAACTTCCACCGGCAGACTTCGGACCCTGAGATCCGAGAGACTGTCCACCTGATCCATATTCTTGAAGGGCAGGTCTCGCAAAGTTAATACGGCCATTCTGTCCATCAGGGGCGTAGTTTGTATACGGGAGTTGAAAATCGGCGGGTTTGGGCGGCTGAGGTACGGTATTTCGAAACAAGGACATCGGCTCTCTCTGACCCTGTCCGAGTTTTTTTTCGAACGCCTCAATATACAAATGACCTCCGTTCTCCGATTTCTCAAGCAACGCCCTAGCGATTCTCAGTATTTCGTCTCTCTGCGAGCATCTCCTACTCTTAATGTGTTCTATGCCGATGCTGCTGCCTCCACCAATACGTATGTATCTGGTGCCGCAGCTGGTTTCTTCTCTAGTTCCACTGTAAGTGTTACTGCGATTGGCACTAGTGACGTCTCTGCCCAGGGTATCTTCCGCGATATGGGCGTGACCATCGTGTCCTCCATGCGTACCTTCCGCCGTGTTCAGCTGTTGACCCTCGATGGCGGTGTTTCTTCCACCAACACTGAGTGGTCCGCACAGGGTGCCACCCAGAATGCCGGCACCCCTGGTTCTGGTGTCTGGCAGGGAACCACCTCCACGGAGGGTGTCTATGGATCTATCCCTGCCTCTGGTACAGCCGATTCTGCCTTCAACGTCTTCTACTTCGAGACGGGTGCCAATGGTCTGGGTATTGCCCAGGGTCTTATCCGCTACGGTTAAGCGTCTTACAGGGGGGCATAAGCAACCTTCTGGTAAGCGTAAGCAACCTTCTGGTAAGCGTAAGCAACCTTCTGGTAAGCGTAATCCTTTTAGACTTACAGGTAAGTGTAAACAAATAACTATTTATTATTAATTTATTGATAATACATAGGTAGATGAACATAGCAAAGATTTTATTTGTTATAGGTTCCATTTTGATCGGTGTCCTAGGAATCATAAACTTCAGTAACAACAAACAGTATATCGCACTACTCCTATTCGTGCCTTTAACAATTTGGATTCTTGTCCTCTTCGGCCTCCGATGGTTCGGTCCCGAGGGGGAGTACAATACGAAAACCGTCAAGTGGCCGCCTCAGCTAAACAGCTGTCCGGACTTCCTCATGTACTACAACCGAATCAAGTCCGATGGAACGACTCCGATGCCCACTTGTATTGATAAAATTGGTGTTAGTAAAAACAATATCCCTGAGAAGTTCCCCGAAGGTGGCAATGGGGACAGCAACGACAAGTACTTCTTTCAGTTGATCCCTGGTGAGACTCGACCAAGTCTATGTGCCAGACTAAAAGATGCTGGATTGACTTGGGAAGGCGTTTATGATGGCCAGACATGCTTTAATGCCGATAATTCCGGTGCTGCCGATACGACAAATGGGACAAATGTCTGCTCAAGTCCATAAGGTTGGTGTTTACAAATTAGGCTATAGATTCATACTAAGCATGAATCTACAACCTAAGTACTTTGATCAAAGTCCTACTAATATGCGGTCCAGTCAAGCCGAACAAGAGACAGCTTGTCTCCATCCAGCCATTGAAGCTGCTATGCTAACATGGCTTGAAACACGATCTCATCCCGCCTTCCTATTAATTGGAAGTCCAGGGATCGGCAAAACCACTATGGTCTACAGAATCTGTAAGATCGCCAAATACTGGATCCAGGAATTTAATGCCTCTCATACCCGCACAGGCAGTTCGTTTCGTCAAACGATCCTCCCCTTGTTGACGGAAAAGGGAATCTCATCTCTCATTCATCCGTCGACACCCAATGGGCGGGCAATCCTGATGGACGAAATGGACGGGTTGAGCCAAGGGGAGAAAGGAGGTCTCCAAGAACTTCTGGACTATCTCAAGTCCAAACGCAATTTCAAGGAGGATGCTCCCTTATTCCTGATCTGTAACATCATGGAGGGCCGTGTAATGCAGCAGCTCCTGAAGCACTGCTATGTCCAGTATGTTGGAATGCCTGCCAAGGAACATCTTGATACCTTTTATAAACAACCGGTTTCTGAATCTCTGTACAGCCTCGGGGATCTAAGAAAAGTCAGTCAGGGTCTTCAGTGTCAATCGACTGGCGAAGCATATAGCCAGAACAAACAGGATGAGGTGGATCGCAATATTCATGTGGCTATTCGGGCTGCCTGGTTTACCCTCTTCGAGCACTGGAACATGAACGATGAGTTGGATCTCGAAACCAAAGATGCCAATCTAGCCGGCCTTCTGTTCCACCAGAATCTACCGCTGTTTCTAGAGCATGCTCCAATCGAAATGTATGAAAAGATCCTGGAATATGTCCGCTGGTCTGACAGGGCCGATTTCTGGGCCTTTTTCCATCAATGCTGGAATCTGTTGCCACTTTCCTACAACTTGAAACTCAAGTATCCGAATCATATTTTACAGGCCTATAAACCTCCTTCACATATTCCAAAACCATCGGAGCTTGTTTATACGCAGGTTCTGACAAAACAGTCCGCTCTCTTTAATTCCTGGAAGGAGATGAACAGGGTGTCGAATGAGGGATCAGTTCCGTTTCGGTGTGTGAGCCAATGGGCCACGTACCAAACCGGGAAACTGAAGGAGACGTTAGGGCTACCTTTAGTGCTGCCTATAGTACAGCAAAAAGCTGCTACTCCAAGCACGACCGCAAATGGACCAGCTTTAGCGGTGAATCAGGTTTGCGTCCCACCCTCAGGACCGAGTGAAGCAGTACATTGTACACCTCGTAAGAAAAGCACTTCCCAAAAAAAATCAAGTGTTTCGCATGTGTCAAGTTGAGGCCGCGGATCATTTCCACAGTTGAAATGAACAGGACTTTCGTCGTTCCAGCGTGAAAGCTGGCGAGCGTTTTATTGAATTTCGCAATGTGATTCTCCACCAGTTCGCATTGAATTCCTCGTTCCTGGAGCTTAGGATACACCTGATAGTAGTTGTTTTCAAAGGGGCTATAGACAATATGTTGTTCCAAGGGGTGTTTCAAAATATAATCCACGCATGTCTCATGTTTATTTAGGACAGGATTCGATGACACATCTTGATTTGTGGAATCAGGTACATACATCATGTTTGGGAAGTACAGATCAGCCCTACAGGTGGGGCATTTCGCATATATCTGCGATAATAGATGCTTAAATATACAGGCTCCACAGAAAAAATTCATACAACACGGCAGCATCACTCTGTGTTGTACGGATTCCAGGCATATGGAACAGTCGTCCGCCTCTTTTTCCTTGATGAGACTCAGTCGTGAGTCGAACATTTCTTTAATGCGATCCATACTATATTCTTGGACGGAAAGGGCCTTGAAAATAAGCGGCAGATGTTCATGAGTCAGGCCTTCATAATTGTTTTTAATAAATAACTGGGGAATCGTTCCAATTGTAAAATGAACCGCACAATCAATCGTATGAGACTCTACGCTTGGATACACGATCTGATTTTCACTCGAATTGCGGAGAATCAGAGCAGAGCGTTCCTTGTGGTTCCAGGGAATCAGGTTACGAATAAAATTGGAGGCTTCGATCGGCGTCGAAATCGTCGCATCCTGCTTGATCATGGCATCCAACCAAACCTCGCAGTCCGTGTTCAAAGGAATCCTGTCCCGTATATATTCTAAATCATGTGGATTAATGTAAACGTTTTTAAAAAGAAACCCTAGCCAATTACTCGTAATAAGCCACATGAATTCAAAGGACGGAAGCGAATCGTTAGGACTAATATGGGCCGCGGCGGCCTCATCGATGATCACATGTCTCCATGTAATCTGTTGGTCTTGACAAAAATCGTACACGTCTTTGTACATGCGTGTGGGTATGATCATAAGTTTACTATTTGTAATAAGACTCGGTGTTGTTTTGTTTCGAAGAACACGTCGGTTATCCAGGACAACGTATTCAAGACGAGTATGTGTCTCGAGTTCCATGGTCCACTGTTGAATCAGATGGGGGGGGACAATGAGAATATCCACACATGACGTGTCAAGTCGGTGGTTCGATACACCATGCGAGAAAAAATAGCGATTCGAATTTGGATTGAGTTCATTGTCCTGGATTGTATCAGGATCCAGAAGGGACTGGACGTGCGGCATGAGATAGGTGAGGGCGGCCAGACTCTTTCCGCTCCCTGGAGGATCCGCCAGAATCCCGAGCTTTCCCCTCATCATCTGTCCGTTCCTCACAAATCCATTTCGCATCCTCTGTCTATGGACGACCATGGATGCGATAAGACGACTCTGGTTCGGCATAAGATGTGTTTTTAGGAGGTGAGTATTTTGAAGGGTCTGAAGAGCCTTGCTATACAGCTCAGGATAATCACTGGGTTCCTCATCAATCGCATTCTCAAATACTGTATTAATCACTCTTAATTGTTCAAATAATGGACTTTCTATACCATTCATTATGTCAACAATCTGGTATGCCTTTAGGCTTATATGGAGGTTAGATTATTATTTCAGCACGAGACGAAAAAATCACGAAGGGCCTTGTCCCTGATAAAACCATTTATCTTCATCGACGTTTCGACGAGCAGTGGATTATTCGAATTTCGGAGGTTGTTCTTGTCGAACGTATTATCTGCGTGGCACATGACAAGAATACACTTAAAGGGATCGAGCTGTATCATGGGATTCTTGTAGTCATCGAGGAAGGACTTTTCCTCCGCATGCGTCTGGGTCTCATCATATCGATGAGTCAGCATATAGGGTCGCCTATAACACATGGTGCCATTCGTACAATGATTGGGATTATAGGGCCCCGCCTTACATATCTTTCCGTCCACTCGAAAATACAGGTACATCTCCGATGAGCCCGCAAGCATGATCTTGGGATTCTGAATAAATTTCATAACCGCATGGCTGACACGCTCGGGAGGATAATAGTCATCGTCGTCCATGGCGACCATAATCTCCCCCTTGGCATTGTCGTTCAGCATGTTACGCTTCTGGCCGATCAACAGTTTTGTATCTAACGGAATATACTTGATGTTTGGAATGGTCTTGGATGCCTCCTTGAACAGATCCTCAACCTTGTCAGATCCGTCATCGATAATAATCCATTCCATGCGATCCTTGGGATAGGTCTGTGCCTTGTACATGGCAATGGCCGCAGGAATGAACTTGCGACGATTATAGGTCGGGGTTAGGACGGACACGAAGGGCTTCATACTGATGTATTATTGGTGGGGTTATTTAGGTTAGTTTATGCTTCCCTTTGTAGAAATCTCAGAACCCAATAAGGGTTCCCTTAAATTAGATTCTAACCCCATATATGGAGGAGCGGATGGGCTTGATGGATACAGTGATGTTTGTTGTGTTAATCTGCCTTGCTTTCCATATCTTAACTGTTGAGCCTGAGCTGGTCCAGGCACTGAACTCATGGATGAAACAATACCTGAGGGTGGCACGGATGGTTTATTTTTTGTAGTTGTAAGACCTATAGCATTGGTTGCCTTACGTAACGTGCCCCTGTCATTTTTTTGTGGAATTGTAATCTTAGATACATTTGCCTGTGTAGGGATCTTACTCAAAATCGCATCCAGATTTGTCTTTGCGTCAGCTGGGGGGCTGACTAGGCCATACAACTCCTCAATCGGCTTTCTGCGAGCCTCTAATTTCCTTGCTTCCTCCTTGAACACAGGCTCTGCCTTCGCATCCAGTTTCTTCTGAAGCTCCTGATACAGTTCCGCCTTCTTGTATAGGGCAGGTACTATATCGGATATCTGTTTTAGAGCATGCTCAGCATCCTCTTCTGTACCTGCTAGTTCAGCCGTTTTCAAATTAAAATCCTGTAAAATATCTGCTGAAGATTCTTTGAGGGGTCTTAGTCTGTCCACTTCTTTCTGTAACGCAGACTTGAGTTTTCTGAGTCTCTGTATATTCTCTTTCGCAGAAGACAGTTCCGCCCAGTCAACCGCCTCATTCGCATCTAAGATGTCATTGAGCTGTGCGAATTTTTGAACAAGACTTGCTATTTTATCTGTTGGAATAGAGGAAGAGGCAGCGGCAGAGGCAGAAGCAGTGGATGATCCCCCTTCCTGACTTATTAACGCATTGATTTCCCCGATCAAATTGGAAATTTCCTTGCTCAGGTCTTTTCCCTCAGTATCATACGTCGGCATGATGGACGCAGAGCGGACCTTCTGTCCCAACCTGTCAATCTCTTCGCGAATGTTGTTCGATGTCTGTTCTAATCGAGACTTTTCCAAGTCCAACTTTTTAGTATCTGTCCCGTTGGACTTATCTGTCGCGATCTGTTTCGTCAGTTCCTCCACCTTCAATCCGACCTCTTTTTCTCTCGCCATCAATGCTTTCAATAGCGTAGCCCGAGCCTGATCCGATTCCTTACCTGCCTTGTTAAGCACCTGTCGTTTGCCCAACAGAATCCTGCTGAACGCAACGGCTTCCACAAATCGCTTCTCTTTCATGAGACCCTGGATATAGTCACTCAGTGTATCAAGTCGCTCAGTATCTTCTGGATCCAGTTTGCGATTCAGCATATCAAGAATCTTGCGTCGCTTAAAATCATCGGTCTTTGTCGTTTCATTGTACATTGTTAACAGCTCTCCCACATCGGTTGATTCAGGAAGTTCCACTGTACTTCCAGTCACATTTCCAGATGCGTCCTTCTTATATGCCACATTCATATGGTCAAGGTGATCAATAAACTCCGCTAGCAACGTAGGGACTCCTAACGTATTCTTGATCGAGTTCCAATCAGGAATCTGCTTTTTAATCGAGTCTATATAATCTAATTCATCGAACTTGTATAACTGATAGGCAGTACCCTGATCCCCTGAAGTAAAATATGTAAATGGATAAAGAAGTGTGTCTAACATTCCACCTGACGCTGTTCTCAAGGGGAGCATCGTATAGAGTTTCGGTAAAAGACGAATAGGTGGATCTCCCTCCTTTAACAGCGATCGTTTATACATGCTCGTAAATACGTATCCAATGTAATACAAGGACATGATAATAAAGACAGGTCCAGAGATCCAAGAACCGAACAGGATTAGAAGGAATGTGATTAAGCGAAGGGGCCATGGAATAAAAATCATCGAGTTTGCGGTGAACACCGCAAACATTATACAGAGCAGAAGGGTTATTCCAAACCAGATCCAGCTGCCAACAGATTTTCCAAGGTTAGCTTCTGATTTGGAGCTGTTATTCTTAAATAAATTTGTTGTGAAATCTTTCGCGATATCACCTACAATATTTATAGCGGAATCCGAAGTGTCTCGACCAGACACATCTTGCCCAGACGTGTCAAAATGATCGGCCGTATCGTCCTTTTTAAACAGGTCCATGGCCCTCTGAATATGTGTTCCCATGGGACTCTTAATAACATACCGAATGCCATCCGTGATTCGCCGTTGGACCATATCCATCGCTTCATTCGCAACAGATTCCATTTGCCTCTGTGAATTCCGTACAAAATTAGAGGGCATACTTGAGCCCACCCATACCCGCATTCACAACGACCCAGTTCAGATTTTCGACGTAAATGGCGACATTTATTCCATAGTTTGTGAATGGCAGCAAAGGATTCGGATTCAAGTCCACTTGGAACAGACGAACACGACTGGAATTGAGCGACCCGTCGGGCTGCTGGCCAGGACTGTGGAGACCAAAGGGATACACGATAATATTGGGATCTGGCAGCCCAGTCAAGTACTTCCATGGAACGACCTGGGTATAATACTGGACAGGTTTCTCCTCCTGGAGCTGGTTCCCGTCCCCATACACTGTGAGTGTGTTCAGAATGAGCATTTGACCCGCCTGTATAAGCTGACCCGTGGCATTGGGAAAAGGAGCCGGTGTAATGGGGGGCAAATAAGGTGCTGCCGGATAGAAGGGCCAGTTGGACCAATTGATCACATCATTACGATTGAGAGCATCCGTCCTGGTAGGTAGAATAAACATGCGATTAATGGGGTTATGTGTGCGAATCTCCGCAAAGTCCCTCGTCACGATTGTGAAGTCGTAGCGGGTCACCTGTCTTACGAGGTACTGAAGGGGAGTCGAGGCAAACATCTGTCGCTCTTCGTCCGTCAAGTATACGTAGGTCGCCATGATTCTCGGATTGATCTCCCAGGTCGGGATGAGGGGAGCAGGAGTCCCAAAATCCGTCAGAAAGGGTCCAATATTCGCATAGGTGAGATCAGGGCTTTGAACATAGGCTACGTTGATCGGCTGTGTCGCATTTGATGTGGTCTGTAAATACAGTGGATTCACATAGTTCCCGCTCAGATCTCGGATCTTATACAGTTGTTGAATGGGTGCCAGATCCACCTGAATCTCGCATTCCTGGTACTGGAGCGACAGCAGCGGCAGTGCTTCAAAGGTCGATTCCTCGAACCAGAAGGGTAGTGGAATTGTCAGATCGCGTCCCTGAATGGACGGAGCATTCAGATTTCCGTTGGACGGATCCGGATAGACAATCGGATAGCCACCATTTGTTGTGACAGATCCCGGATCATACAATTCGGGTATATCTCCCACAAGTGTCCTCCATTTCTGGTACGCATTCGCATCAAGGTCGGACTGAGCCTTCACAATTATATACTGTCCGTCGAACTCCTGAATTTTTTGGCCGCCTATGTAAACACCGACTCTCTGAATAAGGTTACATCCAATACAACGGGTCCACTGGAATTCTGTCTGTGTCTGACGACCATATGGATTCTGGCTTGGATCCTGAAGATCAATGTATTTATTGTAAATATCGGGCAGCGTTATAACCAGATACATATCACGAACAAGATCTGCCACGCGTTGAATCTTATACCGAAGTGTGATCGGTTGATCTGTAAAGAGTTCTTGTGGGCCCTCTAAGGGCTGTGTAACGGATTCTTCCGCAAAGTGTGAGTATTTCTTATACGTTTTGTAAAAGAACGTAAAATCTGGATTGCCGCTAAGCAATACATTTTGTGCTCCGTAGGCTACAAGTACATATAGTCCTCCTCCTGGCATATCCCTAATTAAATGGTGTTATTCTATTATGTTTAGGCACGCATGTGATTTCTATTTCATTGCCTTACAGGGTTATGAAATAGAAGGTTTGTGTTTTGAATGGGTTACTGGTTACTTGTCCGTTTCACAACGCCTTAGCGTTGTGAAATGTATAAATCAATAGCCCATTGGGCTATTGATTGGTCCACCAACAATGCCTAGGCATTTGTTGGTGTATTCTGTCAATAAGGCAACGCCTTATTGACTTGTCCACCAACAATGCCTAGGCATTTGTTGGTGTATTCTGTCAATAAGGCGTTGCCTTATTGACTTGTCCACCAACAAATGCCTAGGCATTTGTTGGTGTATTCTGTCAATAAGGCGTTGCCTTATTGACTTGTCCACCAACTATCCTGTAAGTACTGTGGCATCACGCCACCTTGGGTCGAAGCAAGCTCTGTCGAAGGCCCCTCGTTCATCAACATAGTGATCTCCGAATAGCTCAGTGCGTAATTAAAATAATACAGTCTGCTACACATACCCTTCATGACCCCAAAGATATCAAAGGAATCCTCGTCCTCTAAGGAAGGAATTGTCTTAGGCAGCGTAATACGATCCTGACGGAATGCCATGATATCCTGGTAGTTCTGATAAGGCAGAGATCCGTCGAATCCCAATCTCTTCTTTAAGTTCCCGTTGATGTAGATCTCCATGTGTGTCGATCGGCACACGAGGGCCACGTGAACCCATTTCCCGATCGGGAAATTGTCCACCTCCGCGTACTTATTCCAAGTCTTATAGGTGTTCATGTAGACACGGAGCGTATTCGTATCGGAACGCATATAAACGCCGGGACCGAGCAGAGGATATTGCTGGGGACTGCCCTTAGAAAAAATATGATTGAGTCCCTTTTCTTGACGGAAAGCGGATGGATGGACCATCAGGAAAAAGCTGTAGGAGAATTCGGGGCCCGAACGCTCGTTATCGGACAAATAGATCGAGGCTGAGTTGGGCGAATTAGGATTCTGGTTGATCGTGTAGGACTTTTCCTCCGTAGAATACGTGATCGGAAGGAGTTCTGTGCGATTCATTTTCAGCCGATTGAAAAAGTTGTAGCTGGCTTCCAGTCCCGCCAACAGCAAATATATGACAAACGGAACGAGCAGGCCAATCATTACCTGGGACCAGGGCCCTGTTTGATTAACAATGCTGCTATTTCTTGGGACTGCCGTATTTGAGCGAAAGAGTTCCATACCTACAGTTAATTGCTAAAAATAATATCGCGATACAGCTATGACGATATTAGTGTTATTCAATCAAATTACTCAAAAAGAGACCTTGTTTTATTCTTCATATCGGTCCATGCCTTCGAATTGGGCTCAAAGAATCCCTTCAAGTAGTCCCAGAAATCCACGGGCTCCGCTGGTCCGAGCATATAGTTCGTGTAGACCGCATCGGGAGCCAAAGCACCCCCATACATCCTCACATTCTGGATGAAGCCGCCGAATCCGCCGTATCCCAACAGGGTAGCCGAGTACCCTCCACCATCCACCCTGTAATTGGCAGGTAGAACGCAGCTTCTGGCCAACTTTCCGTCCATATACACATCCACTGTGCGTCCATTCACGGCCACGACAATGTTGATCCAACGCTGTAAATCCACTTCGGGAAGATCGCATATATTGCCGTTCTCACCAAGGCTCGCCCCCGTAGACAGCTCCTCAAAGAATTTCTTACGATTTGACGCCGACAGATCATCGCCCTGGCTCGCAGCTGTGCCTAATTGCTTTGTATGAAATCGCACATGGAGCTTGGGCTGATAGCCGCCCAAATAGATGCGAAGGGTGTCAAAGGACGACCCTCCAATGCTCAGAATGTGCTTGGGGCGGCCATTGTGGTACGACCAGTTCTGTACGTAGATCCATGTAGACACACTGAATTCACCTCCATCGTATATGGGAGGCATGGCAGTGCTCTGAACAGTGATCTGTCCCGATTCCGTAACGTTTGCCTCAACCATTTTTCCAAGCAGCACAGAGTCTGAGATGCCTTGAGGGCCAAACAGATACTGGTACAGGTAATATAGGCCTATTAAACCAAATATAATGATAATTCCCTGAATGAAAACACGGGCAGACTCATGAGACGAGTTCGAATTCATAGTCCTCTAAATCTATGCCAGGATAATTAATTATAGAGCGAATCCCATGCTTTCATCCTATTTGGCGGAGGACTGGTGACAGGATTACATCCCATACCGGGAATACAGGCCACTTGGAGATTTTTGATGCTATCTGCTAAGACATTTGGCAAAGGGAAGGACATTTTATCAGGAGGTGCCCCGTTCGTGTCTGCCATTGAATTTCTTAGAGCCACAATTTCACTGGGACTCATACGCTTGTCATTCACGATAACATTCACTGCGGATCCAAGAAGTTCCTTGGAACCGATCATCAAGGGATTGGACACGGGACTTGGATATTTGTCCAGGCGATGAGAGGCCACGATGCGATCATTATACATCACATCAAATCTGCGACCGTCCCTCAGAATGGACAGAAACACCCATTTTTGAAGGGGAAAATTGGGTAATGGAATGACCTCCTGTCGCTCCGTGGTCGATACCCTTAACTGTGTGACAGCCGGGCTGATTTCGAAGATAAGGCTTCCCTTAATTCCCAGCAATTGAATCATTTTCTCTCCTTGTGTCCTGTCCCCCAGACGTACATTGAAAAACCCGGATAAGGTCGATCCACCCGCAGACAGCAGTTTTTTTCGTGTATTTTCCGAATCCAGTGCCTGGTAAGGTACATCAAGTGGCACAGGCTTATTTACAAGGTAATCTACGCCCTTTCCTGATGTAATAATACTCATAGAAAGAGAATAGGTCATCATAAGAATAATTATTAAAAGCAGAACCAGTAAAAACATGGGCATCCCTATCCGTCCTTTCTAAAATTAATTAGCTGTCTTATTGGTTATAGATTTATCGGCTGATTTATCGACAGATTTATCTGTAGGTATAATGTTATTTATAGAAGACTTAATATCATCTACCAGATTACTGTCACATACAGTGACACTTGGGATCAGATTGATATCCGTAGATTTGGCAGTTTCTAAGGCCGGCTTGGAATAACGAATTTCTGACGGGCTAAGCACACGATTCCAGAGTTGAAGATTATTCACACGAGCCAGATCCGTCATGGTTCCTTGGGGTGGTATAAAATCACCCGTACTTTGCCTGGGACTCGCATCCAATGTCCTTGTTTTAATCAGTCGTCCATTAATGTATGCCTCCATGGCCATATCCATGATCACTACGCCGAGACGGAAAGGTGTTTGAACTGGGACATTGGGAATTACGATGGGCTCTTCATTGTTGTGACTGTTCATGAGGATGATTACAAGATCCGTAGTGTCTGGCTTGAGGGCCACTGTGATATTGGTTAAATTTAGAACATCCTGGGATTTACCACTGGTCCCTGGATCCAAAGTCGATCCACGCATAAAAATGGGTCGATTTCTGTCACTGAACGTCAGGGGATTCAGGATCGTAATGTCCAGCGTAAAGGTCCAATTGGTCACCTGGCCGGCCAGACGAGTCTGAATATCCTTGATGGGACTGGCGACTACACCAGGTTTCCAGAACAATTCACTGTCATTGAGTCCTGGAACGGGAATAAATCCGGGCCCGCCTGGGCTCAATTGAAAGATGGGCCTCACAAAGTAATGAACAAGCAACAAGATCATGAGAAGAATCACCGATACACTCAGCAAATATCCGACGATTGCTTTCCATCCTATCGAGGAACTAGTAGTATAGCCACTGCTACCTCCAAAAGGGTTAAAGCGACCAAGAGACCCTAGAAATCCCGTGGAAGCATAGGGATTTGTTGTTGCGGTTGTTGCTGTTGCTGTGCCAAACGGATTAAACCCAGTAAAGCTTCCAAAAAACCCTGTACTAGGTGCCGTATATTGTGTCGAAGTTCTACCTGGTCCTAGACCATAATCACGTGTAGATCGTCCGAACATTCCTCTAAACTAAACGACTAATTAAATTACACAATTCTTCGATATTAATTGTAATATTTAAGGCTGGGGGCCCTGATGATTCAGATGCTAAAATATAGTGAGGATTTTCTAGAATCCATGACAAATGCCAATAGCACATATTGGCAATATCTACAGGAAAAATTTCAATGACTGGAGTTTTTTTTGTTCCAAATATCATATTTGATAGCCCAGCACCGTGTGCTCCAATAATTAATTTGGCTTTTTGAAATAGCTGTACAGTCTTGTCAAAGGGCAATGAATCAAATATCACAAATTGTTCTTTTGGAAATCGAATGTTTAATTCATCATATACTTTATCAAAATTCGAAATACTTCGCAAACGTTCTTTACGATAAATAAAAACAATCGTATCTTTTACTGTGTTATTTAAGCGAATATATTTACGAATCACGTCAATATCACTTGGTGTAGGATTTCCTGAGCGAGTTTCAGTCATAAGAATAGCATTTTTAATCATGTATTGCGGAGTCCCATTATATGGAATAATAGGGTTTGTGATGCCAATATATGTTAATATACTTTTAATAAATGTTTCATTATAAAAAATAATAATCGGAATTTTAGAATTGTATTCAAATATTCTAATAATTTTAGGCAACATTTCATTTACGAAATGATAAAACCCATATCCCCATTTTTGAACTAAGATCGCAGCAAAAGGTATATTAAACGTAGTATTCTTTTGCTCCTCTTCACTCAATGGATGTATTATTGGATCAACGCCATACAATTTGATATTCTTTGTAAATGAAATAGCAATTTTATTTGCCGAATAGACTGTAAGATCTTCATTTTTATATGTTCGTTTAAATGTGTTCATGAATTGGTCACACAGATCCGATGAACCATATATATTTGTTAGATCATTACGTGAAATGTCATATTTATTATGTAGTACTATTTCCGTCATTTATTAAATCATGTTCAGTTTATTTAGGCCCCAGACTCCCCCGCCAATAAGACCTATCCCTAGAAATCCCACACAGAATCCCCTAATAAAACTCTGAAGATCGACTTCCTTCATGTCATCCTTGGTCCACACAGGTGATCTGTCTCTCTTGCCGAGTTTATTGTAGTATGCGAGCACATCTTGTTCCGTGAGGGTCGGTTTTTTCAGAGTGACGTTTACTGCGTTATGGACCATGACGGTCCAGCGAAATAGATCTTGGCGTCGATCTAGAAAGGGACTGATAGGGTTAGTTTTGAGATGCTGGGCATAGTGTTCTTTACAGACGCCGCAAGGGATCATGAATTGGAGGGACTCGAAAAATTCTTTTGCTGCCCTCTTTTCCGTATAGGTAGGTTCTTTCGAATAGCCAAGGGCCGCAATATGGATTGTATGCCAGAAAAAAGGGCCCCAAACGGTCGGGCTGAACTGCATTGTCTCTGTTGATATACGTGTTAAAAATATTGAAAGAAACGCTAGGCATTTTGAATGGGTTTTCAAAAGGAGAGGCTAAAGATTCATTCTCTAACAACAGCAAGGAAATGGCCTATCGCCGTGCGTTAGAAATACGGAAAATATGCTGTTCGAACTGTGGCGTAGAGGGTCACATGTTCAGGGACTGTGACAAGCCGATCACAAGTTATGGGATTATAGCTCTAAAAAGGGATCTGTCAGGATCAGATCCCTTTTGTTCCGATTCCCCAGTCATATTGGGATATGATATAATGGGAGCACCACAAGTCCTGTTAATTTGTCGTAGGGATTCGTTGTCCTTTATTGAATTTGTTAGGGGAAAATATTCTGTGACGGAAAGGGATTACCTGTACGTCCTGCTACAGAACATGACTAAAAGAGAACATGAGAAGATTCGGCATATGACATTTGATGAGTTGTGGCGATCTGTCTGGGGCTCCGCCGCAGATACGCATAAAAACGATTATGAGATATCGGAGCGGAAATATGCGGCAATTGCCGAGGGAAACATATCAAAATTGCTAGATGCCTATCCGACGGTATGGTTAGAACCCGAGTGGGGCTTTCCGAAAGGGCGGCGGAACAGTGGGGAAACGGAAATCCAGGCGGCCGTTCGGGAATTTGAGGAGGAGACGAACATAAATCGGTCGCATTTATACACGATTCAAAATATTCGGCCGTTTGTGGAAACCTTCTATGGAAGCAATAATGTTCAGTACTGTCACAAGTATTTTGTATCAATGTGTGATAATGTTACTTTGACAGTTATTCAGGACAATCCCCATATGAATCGGGAAATAGGATCTATTGGATGGTTTACAATTGATCAAGCAATAGAAAAGATACGTCCGGACAGCAAAGAAAAGCGGGAACTATTGTTAATTGTAAAGGAGCTTATGAGAACTTTATGCCCTGTTATTATTTAGTACCGATGAATAGAGGATGTCGGATAGCGACGAAGAGCAATTAGCCCCTGATTCTTCTTTAGAGTCGTCTGGATCTGAAGCAACATCGGGAACCACGGAAGCATCAGGAGCTACCGAGGAGACAGAAGCAACCACATCAGGAGCAACTGAAGAATCCGAGGAAGCCACATCAGGGCCAACTGAAGAATCCAAGGAAGCCACATCAGGAGCAACTGAAGAATCCGATGAAGCATCCGAATCATTAGCACCATCAGAATCTGCTGAAGAATCTGAAACGGCCGATGTTGAAGAGGAAGAGGAGGCAGAGGAGGCAGAGGAGGAAGAAGAGGAAGAAGAGGAGGAAGAAGAAGCGGAGGAGGAGGAAGAAGAGGAGGAGGAAGAGGAAGAAGAAGCGGAGGCAGAGGAAGAAGAGGAAGAAGCGGAGGAGGAGGAAGAAGAGGAGGAAGAAGAGGAAGCAGAGGAGGAAGAATCATTGAATACTACCGATTACACAGGGTTAGACGAAGATGAGCTACTAGAACTTTGGGACACGGAAACTGACTTTGAAAGTCGTGACGCTCTCATGAAGGCCCTTCAAAACAAGAAGCTCTTCCCCTCAGGCTTCTATCCGTCTTCTTTTATAAACAAATGGGAGCAATCCACGGGAGCCTATCCAGATTACCAGGATCCCGAGTTTTTACAGAAGCTCTTGGCCAAGCGTGAATTCGCCGAATCCCTTCAGAAAACATGGAAACCCCTGACAAATACCTGTACCGAACAAAACCGTTTCGAAGTGACACCTGTCCAACGCTTTGCGGCCAATCTCATGAGCCCTCGCAGTCCCTACATGTCGGCCCTCCTGTATCACGGTGTCGGTGTGGGAAAGACCTGTGCAGCCGTTCAAATCACCGAGGCCTGGCTAAGTAGTTTCCCTCAAGACACAGTGTTCCTAATCGCCCCCAAGACCATCCAAGACGGCTTCCGTGCTGAAATGTTCGACAAGGACAAGGTGGTGATACCTGAAGACGAATCCGAAGCCAATACTCTGGTCGGCTGTACTGGTTCCACCTATATGGAACTAACAGGCACTCTATTCGAAAAGAATCGTGAACGCATTGAACGCAAAGTCCATCAGGCAATCAGGCGACGTTACAAGATTTTCGGATATCTCTCCTTCAGCAACTATGTCAAAGGATTACTCGCAGGAATCCCCGAGGACATGGACGAAGAGGAACGCGAAATCGAGGAAATGAACATCCTGAGAAAAGTCTTTAGCGGCAAGCTCATGGTGATCGACGAAGCCCATAACCTCAATGACACACCTGTTCGTCTCGTTACGGGAACGGAAACCGACGAAATCTCCGATAACCCTGGAGGCAGGGTCGAAAAGGATGACATGGCGAGTGGTAAACGCCTCACGCCTTTGTTGCGAAAAGTCCTCGATGCGGCCCAAGGCATGAAACTCGTGCTAATGACGGCCACGCCCATGTACAACAATTATAGGGAAATTATCACAGTGTTGAATCTGCTACTAAGAAATGACAAGAAGGCATTGCTGTCCGAGCGAGATATCTTTCTGCCCTCGGGTCTTCTCACGGAGCAAGGCGAGGAGCTGCTCGGCCAAGTGGCCAGTCGCTATGTAAGTTTCATGCGTGGTGAAAATCCAATTACCTTTCCGATAAGGCTGAAGCCCAAGGGTGTTCCCAGACTTGGCGAATACCCGTCCCAGAATCCCAAGGGCTTCGACGTGCCCGAAGAGGAAACGGTCTACAAGGACAGGTTGCCCCTAGTCCCGATTTTGCTGGGGGGCGATTCCTTGGCTGCTTCCGAAGCCTTCATGGACCAGTTGCCAGAGACGGACACGGGAATCAGTCCCTCTGAGATATTTAAATTGGTCCAGGCCGGCAATTTTGTGGCCCCCGCCACGGAGGCGACTAAGGCACCTACCTATGACAATTTTCGAAGTCGAATGGATCTCGATGGGTTGAATCAAATCATGGAGATGGAAGGGACGGGGACAGATCTCCGATTTAGGTCGAAGACAGCCATTGGGGCGTCATGGCTGAGGGCTGATCGAATCGGGACCTATGCTCCCAAGTTTGTGTTTCTGCTCAAGAAACTGGCGTCCTGTGACGGCTGTGCGTTCGTCTATACTCAGTTTGTGACGGCGGGGGCCTTGCCGCTCGCTCTGACTCTGGAGGCCAATGGATATACGCTGTTCGGCAGACCATCGGGCTTTCTGAGCGACGGGATCCAGGATGGGCTTGGTCGTCAGTGTGCTCTCTGTCCTTTGCGTGAAGCCAATCACAAGGGCGAGGTAGGTCACGCATTCGCACCAGCGTATTATGGACTTTTAACTGGTAGAGATACACTTACACCCAACAATGACAAGACCATCAGGGCCCAACGCTTGCCTGAAAATGCCAACGGAATACGCATGAAGGTGATCATCGGATCTGAGGTGGCGTCTGAAGGCGTGAACTTGAAGTATATCCGAGAAACACACGTCCTGGACAGCTGGTATCACTTGAACAAGACCGAACAGGTGATCGGTCGTGCGATTCGTACCTGCTCCCATGCGTTGTTACCAGAACTCAAACGAAACACAACGGTCTACCTGTATTGTGCGGTCTATCCCGACGACGAACGAGAAACAGCCGATCTCTACAGTTACCGCATGGCGTACAGGAAGGCCGTTCAGGTCGGCAGAGTGAGTCGTGTTCTCAAAACCCATGCGATCGACTGTAATCTGAATCACGATGCGATCGTGATCAAGGATCAGGCCCCTGTTACACAGATCGATTCACAACGTCGTGAACGAACTGATGTGAATATCAATGACCAGCCCTATACAGCCATATGTGACTGGATTGAGGACTGCGACTACAAGTGTAAGCCAGAGATCAAGGTGAGCATTGAGGGATCCGATGATACGACGTACAGTGAGTATTCTGCGAAGTGGCGTCTGTCAGAGCTCAAGGAGCGATTCCGCCGCCTCTTTGCTGCCCAGCCCTATTACCCCTACGAGTATCTGTGGTCCCAGATGTTCGACGATGTGCCTGTGATTGCGAGGGCGGAACTATTTTCAAACATTGTCGACAATCAGTTCTTCGAAGTCGAGTACAAGGGCAAGAAAGGCTATATTAAGTACTGTAATACATATTACGTCTTCCAGCCAAAGATCTACACGGATGTCCACATTCCGTTAGCGATAAGAGCAGCCAGGCTTCCTATTCGTCGTGATGAGTATAATCCCCAGTCGGTTGGCTTGGAGGAAGCAGAGGCCGATATTCCCGAAATGACTCGCTCAGATTTGTTTGATGCCGAGGAGACTTGGACGGCTCTGAAGTCCTGGTGCCGAGAACTGGCTACAAAGGCCACCTTCACGGATATCCCCGTGGCAGTTTTAAACAGAATCAAGTCCATGGTGAAGGGCGAAAAGGAAGCGAAGGACAAATATACACAGGTCTTGGATGGAATTCAATGGATTCACGAGGGGTTTTTTCATTCGATGAAGACTCCGTCATCATCCTTAATGGGAACCTTCCAGAAGATTCTGCTCCAATTCTTCTGGGACAACTGGTTCACCTTGGAGGAGCAGAAAGAGCTTGCGTTCTCAGATGAAACGGCGAACCAGATGATTGCGGACGAGACCTATACTAAGTTGGGATCTACCACAATTCGGCGGTTTTTTAGCCCCGATGACGGGGAACTTGTGTTTTTGTGCGGCAAAGATACACCTTGTTCTAAGGCCGCATTAGACTATATGATGAAGGACGCAGAGGATAAGGCGAAATATTCGATTACCAGGTCTAAAACAGGCGAGCAGTATGGGTTTTTGAGCACGGATTCGAAACACAGGATTGTGTTTAAGACGAACAAGATGCCAAAGGCTGGTGCTGAGTTAGATCGTGGGGCCATTTGTGCCATTGGAAGCAACATGGTCGATAAGAAGAATTTTGTTAAGCGACTGGGCGATATTCTAAAGATGATGGGATCGATCGACCTGGACTTGGATGACCGCATTTTCATGGGAACCAGGCCCATTCGGGGGGCTACGCGTCTCTGTCTGGTGACGGAATTTGCCTTGAGGTTCATGGATGCGATCCGACTCAATGGGCAACGATGGTTCTATCGGCCCGTGGCGGCTTTTCTGACGGGTCATACGCCGGCAGGGAAAAAGAAGGTAACAAAGAAGGTGTTGCCGAAGGCTGAGGTTGCTGCTAGTAAATCAATAACAGCGGCAACAGAAACAAGCACCGTCAAAAAATTGGTTCGAAAGAAAGTGGCTAGTAGCAGTTCTGGTGCTGATGTTTCTAGCTCTGTTACTAGTTTACCTGTAACATCAACAGCAACAACCGCAAGTGCGAAGCTTGTCCGAAAGAAAAAGATAGGCACGATCGTCACAAATAATGAATAAATTTGATCACTATAGCCTAAACAAATCGCCCTATACTACTAGGAATGGAATCAACGGCTTATTTTGAAAAAAAGATCAGCCTCTCGCCGACAACAATCTTTAATAAAGTTGGTCGTGATAATAATTTGGATGCCCTCCTTCTTCAACAATTGAAGGAAAAACTAGAGAACAAATGTTCGGAACACGGATTTGTGCTTCCCGGTACTCTTGAGCTCATCTCGCGATCGATGGGCTATTTTGAGGCAGGACGATTTACAGGTGACGCTGTGTTCTATGTCAAGGCAGAAGGAAAGGTGATCAATCCTGCCGACGGGTTTCGTGTAATTGGTGAGGTCACTCGTAAAAATAACATGGGTTTGAATGTGAGTTACAAGAACAATTCGCTTCGCATTCAGGTGCCCCGTGATCTTCATCTGGGCGATGATTCGGATCAGTTTAGTGCGATACAACCTGGGGATTTCATCGAAGTCGAACTCAAGAAGTCTTTGTTCCAGATTAATGATCCCTATATTCTGACGAACGGTCGCTTTATTCGAAAGGTATCAGGTGATGCTGTTGTTGCTCAGGTGGTACAAGAAGGAAAGGAGGAAGAGTCCGAGGAAGAGAAGGAGTCTGAGGATGAAGAGTCCCAAGAGGAAGAGTCCCAAGAGGAAGAGGAAGAATTCGAGGGATCTGCTGAAACAGAGGAGTTAACTGGAGAGTTTTCTGGAGAAACAAACGCATCGATTGTTCCAGAAGATGAGGATCTGTCAGCATCTGGTTCAGCCGTTGCCACAGAAACAGAGACGGAAAGCACAGCAGTCCCTGAAGCATCGATTCCAGGCTTTGAAGATGTCGTAACAACGGCTAGATTAAACAGAAAAAATCGTAAGAATCTAGGTACAGTTGGCCTAAGTAGTAATCAATCATAAATTATTGCTTACACTTAACGCGATTAAACGCACACCCTTTCCGTCCCTACGGAATTAGAGACAATGAGCTACGAAAGGCGAAAGACCTATTTTGAAAACCTCAAGATTTTAGTCAAATCAGAATACGAAGAGGTCTTTCGTATTCTCAAAAAACACAAAGTGGAGTACACCGAAAACAGCAATGGTATATTTTTTGACGTTTCCCTCCTCTCAGAAACTGCCTTTGAGCAATTGGAAGAATACATGAAGTTCTGTCTTTCTAATCGCAGGGCAGAAGAAAATCGAAGTAAGGAGTTGGCTACCCTCAGTGCCGAGACGAACAAGTTCCTTTTGGAGGGCTATTCGTCTAATTAGACAGTAAACAACTGTAATCACAGTAAACTGAGATTTAGAACCTAAATACTGGCCCCGTTTATACAGTAAGTATGGCCCGACCTAATTATCAAAACGTCAGTATAGCACAGCTCCTTGAATGGAGTGAAGCGAATCCTCATCGTACCCATTCTCTGGAGCCGATCAAGATTCAGCCCCCCGCGACCACTACCGATGCCGGCACCCCCTTGACCAAACTCGGACTCCCCACGTATTCCGCGATTCCTGTGTCAGGAATTCTCGGTGTGATTGCGTGGATCCGTGATCCCATGTTTGGTCTAGCGAACACCACCGTCCGTTCGACGCTTATTAGAGACTTGGCCACCAAGCTACAAATAGAATCCGATACGCTCGCGGGGTCTTCCTTTGCGAGAAAACGCCGACGTATTTTCGATGCGATCGGATCCGCTCTTCATGGAACTCCCATTGAAGATAACACATGGAAGGATCTGATCTGTGCTCTTGCCCATTTAACGGAGGTCCAAATGATCTTTGTCCGCGATGCGAAAAATCTTGAAGAGAACTCCGAAGACAAGCCAGAGGAACTTCTCGGGGCCAGTAAAGGCGGGATTTTCTTCTCCTCGAGCCCCGAGATATGGACCTCTGAGAAGCAGACCTGGATTGCCGACTGGCATGGGCGATGGATTGCCGTTCCCGAGGATACGGAAACCCGGTCTACGACGAGCAGAATCTTGTCCTTTTTACAGAGCATTGAAGACAATGGCTGGATCGTGGACTGGCCTATTGTAGATGCGACCAAGGAGGCCATCGTGGAAGAGCTTCGATTCAGTCTGACATGGCAGAGCACTCATTCCAAGCTCAAGAAGGATGTCTTGGCATCCAGGCTAGGACGAGAACGGGTGATTAAAGCATTAGCAGCTTTTTAGTATGCGTCTAAAGTAGAGTATGGCCCGCAAGACTGTCAGATCATTAAAAACCTGTATCCAGGAAATGGAAGCAAGAAAACAGGAAAAGCTTGCGAAAGGCGAAGATACGACCCAGGAAGATATTCAGATAAATAAGTGTACGAATACACTAAATCACACAAGAAAACAAAGAAAAGGCTATAAGAAACGCGTAAAGAATCAAAGCAGAAGTCAAAGCAGGTATCAAAATCAACAAATACATCAAAATCGCCAAAATCAGCTAAATCAACAAACGCAGCCAGTCAATCAAATTGTACAACCTGTCGTTAAAAAGCCCGAACTTGTGCTAGATAAAACCGGCACAGTATCCCTATCACCTGTCCGTCATAACCATCGTAAACCAAAAAGTCGCCATAACACAAGCCGTGCCAGTTTTAAACGAGAATTATAAATATCCTAGTAGCTCTTATTCGTTTTTTAATAACAACGAATAAGCGATAAAAATGAATCAAAGTTGCCTAAGGTATTTTTACTATACTAACTAGAATTCATGGAGCTCTTTCCAAATGAGATAAAAAAGATCGATCGTCTGATCGAGGACTGGCTCACGCACCCCGAGCAGGAACTGGAATCCACCTTTGGCCACAAGGGCAAGGTGGACGCCACGACCTTCCTGGAGATCGCCAAGCGTCTTCAGTCCAAGGGCTTTGTTCCTATTCCTCAGGACGATCGTCTCAGCATCTTTCTCGTCAATTCGCCAGGGATCAAACAGGAAAACAACATCCGTCTATCCATTCAGGGTCTCGGCGTTCTTCAAAGCTACTGCCGGTCTGACGAGATCAAAGATCTGCCCTTTACGGCACTCATAAAGGACAGCACTTCAGCAGAAGCCAATCTGGATCTGGAAGAATACGATATGCGTATTAAAACCCGCCGTGAAATCCCCTTAAAGCCCGAAGATCCCTCTGTTCGTCAAATGTTGTATGACTGGAACAGCAAGAAGAAGGGCTTTCGTCTCATTAAGCGTTGGTCCTTTGAGGCTCCAGGAATTCGCATTGATATGTCCATGGTGTCGTCGAGTCCCACGGACAGTCGTGGTCAGTTCACAGGGCAGAAGAAGTTCTTGGAAAAAGGCACCAATCTCTTCAATCAGGCTCCTGTCTATGAGGTAGAGGTGGAGCTTCTTCGTGATGAACACACCAAGACGTTGGAGTCTGCTCGTAAGCACTTTATTCGGGGAATTGGCGAAGTCCTCCGAGGAATCCAGAAGAACACACTCCTTATTCGCAAGGCCACACGTGAAGCTGTCCTAGCTGACTATGCTAAGCTCAACGGATCCAGGAAGTTCCGAGGACCTACCCCTGTGACCCTCGAAATTGATAACATGAGGGCGGAACCAGTGGCTGGCAGCGTCAACATTCGTACAGGGTACAATGTAACAGACAAGGCTGATGGTCTTCGTTGCCTCGGGTTCTGTGACGAAAAGGGAGAGCTGTTCCTTCTTGACATGGGTCTCAGTGTTTATAGGACGGGTCAGGCCTGTATGGCTTGTGCGAACTCGCTTGTGGACGGAGAGTGGGTGACAACGGATCGCTACGATTCCGCGATCAACTACTTCCTCATCTTCGATATCATCAAGTTTGGTGGCAAAGATATTGCGAAGCTGCCGTTCGCGGATCCAGAGGACATGGATAACAAGGAGACACGCTGGAACAAGATGACGGAATGGTCCACTACATGGACGGAGGGGAAGAAGGATGTGGCTCGCGGCATCACAGATGCTACAAGGCTCCAGGTGCTCAGGAAGGAGTTCGAGTTTGGCTCGGCGACCGATCCCCTGTCGATTTTCAGGGCCTGTGCCGCGACACTTCTCAGGGCAAAGACCCACCTGATCTATCACACGGACGGACTCATTCTGACGCCGAATGTGCTAGATTTGCCGAATACAAATACCTTCTATGAACAGTTCAAGTGGAAGCCGGCCATCGACAACACGATTGACTTTCTCGTCAAGTTCGAGAAGGATCCCGTCAATCCCTTGGCCGATAAGATCACTGCGGAAGTGGATCCTGTCACGGGCGAGGTGAGCCGCTACAAGACCATGCGTCTCTACGTGGGGAGCAAGAAAGATCCCGCCTTCGACGATCCCAGGGCCACGGTGCTCAATGAACTGCCCCTGCCCTCGAAGAACAAGACAGGCGGCATTTATCAGCCTGTCCTCTTCTATCCTACCGATTTCCCCGATACCATGGCGAACATGGCCTATGTGCCCGTGGAGCTCGATCCTGACTCTGGCCTAGAAGTGGCCTATACGGACGGTACAAACGAGCCTATTCGTCACAATACTATCGTGGAATGTCGTTATAATCCTATGCGTGCCGCTGGATGGCGATGGATTCCTGCCAGAATCCGTCATGATAAGACGGAACGATATCTGAAGGGGCTCAAGACCCGTGATATTTCAAGGACCTTGAATGCTCAGGCCGTGGCCGACTCCGTCTGGAACTCAATCCATGATCCCGTCACACCCAGTATGATTAGCACGGGGTCAGAATTTCCAAACAAGGAGGAACTCGCCGTTCTACAGGGATCCGAGACCCATCAGCGATACTATCAGCGTGAAGCGTCTGAGGATGATCTCATGGTCATTCGCGGACTCCGCTCCTTCCACAATCACTATGTGAAGGAGCTGCTGCTGTACAAGCCAACACTTCTTGGAAAGGACGGAAAGGGTGGTAAGAAGCTGTTGGATACATCCTGTGGGCGAGCGGGTGACATCAAGCTCTGGATCGAGAATAAACCTGCCTTTGTGCTTGGTGTAGATCTGGATGGGGAAGGCATTCGGGATCCTGCGAACGGTGCTTACCGACGTCTGGTCAACTGGCAGATGAAGCTCGGCAAGGACAAGGTCCCACCCATGCTGTTCGTCGCTGCGAATTCGTCGCAGCCCCTTGTGGACGGGGAGGCAGGGACAACACGAGACGAGAAGAATCTGTTGCGATCCGTCTTTGGCAGATCAGAGGTGGACGGACAGGTGCCACCTCTTCTCCAGGATAAGCTGGGGGGTATGCTGCGTTCAGGGGCCGATGTGGCCGTCAGCATGTTCACCTTCCACTATATGTGTAAGGACAAGGCGACCTTTGATGGGTTTCTCCAGAATTTGGCGGATACCGTGAGAGTCGGGGGCTACTTTGCGGGGTGCTGTACGGACGGGGATTCGGTCTTCAGCATGCTTCAGGACACGAAGCTTGGGGGTATTCGGTCGGGCATGGCGGACAAGACGGAGATCTGGTCGATTCGCAAGGAATATGATACGGAAGAGCTCTTGGCGGATGAGACATCGTTGGGGCACGCGATTGATGTCAAGTTCATCAGTTTAGGGGCTGACTATAAGAGGGAGTATCTGGTGAGCTTTGACTATCTGGTGAAGTCCATGAAGGTGATCGGATTTGAGTTGCTGACCGAGGAGGATCTGAAGGCATTGCCAGGAGGCCTGAGGCACAGCACGAACCTCTTCAAGAACACCTATGCGTCCATTCCTGATGCCGGCAAGAAATATCCGATGGATGCCGCTGTCAAGGAATTCTCATTCCTGAGCCGCTGGTTCCTCTTTAAGAGAGTAGGGGAAGTTGCTACTGTCGAAGAAGAGGAAGAGGAGGAAGAGGAAGTTACATCAGAAGCAACATCTGAAGACAAGTCCCTCAAGCCTCACAAGGAGGATGCTCCATTAATGGGGCAGGTTGCCGCCGAGGCAAAGGAAGAGGCAGAAGAAGAGGAAGAAGAAGAGTCCATCGACCTATTCACTCTGCCTGGTCCTGAACGCAAATTTGAGCCCGCCGAGATCTTCATGTTCGGCCCCGAAGTGGCACTCAAGGATCCCTTCAAGATCGGCGACGACAGATCGACACGATGGCTAGCACCCTATTGGTCTTTCCGTGTAATCGATCCCGAGGAAGAGGGTGTCTTCTATCCTACCTTGGAGCATTACTGGGAGGCCATGCGTCTCAAGCATGGGGCCAAGAAGGCATCTTTAGCCAAGACCCTCTTATCAACCGAGGGATCCATTCACCAGCAATTTCTGCCCCAGTACGTCAAGAAGGGATCCGAGTCCGAGAAGGCGTACAAGGAGCGAGTTATGGACGTATTGGTCGAAGAGCTGGAGGCCGTGAAGAAGGCAGTCAGTCCTGCGAACCTGTTATCCAAGTACGGGATTTCCTTCAACGAGGCGGACTGGAATGCCATCAAAATGGATTACATAAAACAAGGACTTGAGCAGCGTTGGACCCGTGATAAGAAGTTCCGTGAGATCGTGGATAAGGCCAAGACGGCAGGCAAGTATCTGCTGTACTATCTGAAGCAGAAGAAGCTCGGTGGCGGGGTCGCGAATGATCTGGCGGGCCGAAGGAAACCTGAGACAGGACAGATCGAAGGCGAGAATCTGATCGGCAAAACCATCATGGAAATTGCTGGGTTCCGAATTGATTAAGGGGTTAAGAGCCTGGTTACCTATTTTTTTAGAATGGATAAACCAGACAGTATTGTAGCAGCTGTTGTCCAGAAATTCCTTCAGCGATCCGAGCTAGGTCAGAAGAAATATGGAACGACGTTGGACAGGGAGGACTTAAAGCCGCTTGATTGGATTCAACATGCTCAGGAGGAGCTCATGGACCCATTTTTCTTCCTTTGGAAGAAAAATGTATAGCTCCTCAGGAGCCTTGCTCCTGAGGAGCGACGGAATCCTGTATCTTGAAAAGCTCAAGCAGACATTTCAGCCTAAGTAAATGATAGTTAGACTACGTAATATGCCTTATGAACCATGGCAGATCCTCAGTAAGAGGAATTTCCATGAACGAGATCAGTATATTACGTTTGATGAACCCACTCATACGTACACAGTAAAGGGGACGTATAAGGGATATATTTCTGTCACGAAAATCATTCATGCGTTTTTTCCCGAATTTGATGCGGCAAAGGTCATCAAGCAGATGCGAGCCAAACCGGATTTTGACAAGGGGGAATACTCCGGCATGACGGACAGACAAATCATGGCGAAGTGGAAAGAGGGATCACAAGCGGGGACAAATCTCCATTTGGCGATTGAACAGTTTTTGAATGAGGCCCCACAGCTCATTAATCCTGAAATTCTGAAAACAGTGGAATGGACGTATTTTATGCGGTTCTGGGATAAATACAAGGACCAGATAACGCCTTATAGGTTAGAGTGGGAAGTCTGGGTGGAAGAGTTAAAGCTGGCAGGATCTATCGATGGGGTCTTTAAGAAGACCGATGGGACGTTTGCGATTTATGATTGGAAGCGATCAAAGGATATCAAGATGGAAAATCGATACCAGTCGGGATTTGGACCGATAGCTCATTTACCAGATACGAATTATTGGCACTACACAATCCAGCTGAATATTTATCGCTGGATTCTGGAACGGTATTATGGATTGGTGATATCAGAAATGTTTTTAGTGATTCTTCATCCGAACTTCAAGTCGTTTCGACGAATCGAAGTGAATAGGCTGGATGAGGAGACTGATGAGATCATGGAACTGAGACGGAAAAGTGTTGAAGGGGGGTCTTCTGTCGGGCCTGTGATAGAGGAAGAGGGGTGTCAGATTCGGTTACGGTGATCTAGTATGAACAAGTTCCTCTAGTTCCTTCATGACTCGCTCCAAAACACTTTTGTCCTTTGGGACATTGACTGTTCCAATAACACCCCCCCCGCATACGCCTATTCTTCCTTGTATTACGCACAGCCTTCTTGCGACGCACGGTATTATTCTTACGACGGATTGCCATTATATTTATAGATTCGAATTTAATCAACGCTGCCGCTAATCAAATGCCTTCAAATAATTTTCAGATCCGACGCTGTTTCCAGAGTTGGCTCTTGATCTTTGAACAGTTGCTGGTTTCGATGCTGGTTTGGACACAGGCTTAGTCGCAGGTGCTTCCTCTTCGTCATTTGGTAGGGCCAGCAGTTCTTCATCTTCCTCCTCTGGTGGAAGGATAGGTGCTTTGACGGATAGGGTGGCTGGTTTGACAGATATCGGGATTGTAGACGGCTTAACCGATGGAAGTAATGATTTTGGCGGTGGGATAAGACTTAGAGAAGGTTTGACAGATTGTTTCACATTAGGTGGTTTAGATGAGGGGGCAGCTGGTTCTACAGTGACTACCGTACTCTGTGGCTTGACGGAAAGGGATTGGGCTAACGCAGATTCGAGGGTCGGAGCTGATTTAGGAGTGGAGGCCTTGATTGACACTTCAGGTGGGGGAGGTAAGCTCAGAGATGCCTTGATGGATGCTTCAGGAGTTAAGCTCAAAGATGCTGCTTTACTGGTAACTGGTTCACTAATTGTTTTTACTGATTTACTGGGAGTAGCAGAGGATAATGGTGTTACAGAAGGGGTCACAGATTGCTTCAAACTTGCTAAAGGTTCTAATCCAATTGGTTTATAGGTAGAGGAGACAGATGCTACCTTGGCCACAGATGGTAGCAATTCTAGACTAGCCTTCTCTGATGCCTCCTGAATTGTCGATAACGCCTTTGGCTTCTTTCGAACCAGTTTCGCAGATGCTGGAACTGTTGAGGATACCGATGGAGGAGGGGCAACTGATGCTTTCAAGGATGGAGCTGCTGACTCTTCAGATTCCTTCGTTTCAACAAACAGATCTCCCACCTTGGACAGTGGAACAGCAGATTCTGGTTTAGTAGTTCCAACTAGGGTTGAAACTGAAGCAGTTGTTTCAAGTTCACTAGGAACAGTAGTTCCAACTAGGGTTGGAACAGTAGAAGCCTTTGTAACTGACACCAAGGAAGCTGGTGCCACTTTCTTGCGAACCAGTTTGACTGTCTTGACAGTATCCCATTTATTCAACAGAGTCGCCGGCATTCGTTCCACTGACACATAGGGACTGCCAGGCTTTTCTGTCAGCAAACCAAATCCATCTGCTAAATATACAATTACAATGGCTCTGTCCTGATTTTCCTTGGCCCTTACAAAAGATATAGATCCAGTGGCAGGATCCACGATGCCAACCGATGTTCCCGCCAGATCCACATAGGCCTCAAGAGCTGCCCTAGGAATAGCGACCGTTCCAGGTTCGATATCTAAGTCTGTCAAAGGAACACTGAGCACCTTGGCTAACGACGCGTCGTCTTTCGCTGTCCATAGCTTGTAGGGATTGGGACCTAACAGAGCCGCCAGATCGGCGGGCAGACTAGGCCCCTTTACAGGTTCTTCTGGCCCTGTCTCCGATGCCATTTCCTCATAAAACTTCGGCACATCTTTCGGCATCCAGTCCATTCGCAATAGATTGATCCAGGTCGTTGAGTTCTCAGGAATAATATACTGATCGCCTGTTCTTATAGGTCCTGTAATGGCCCTGAGTTTCTTCACGCCAAGACTCCTCAACTCTTTTCGTCTCTGAGGAAAGCGAATCAGTTCGTCCATCAAGCGATAACTGAACAGATTGGGCGTCGACACGACCCGATCGACCTTTTTGTCAGTACCAATAGTCACCATCGCATCCACATGGAGTCCGCATCGTCCCTCTGCTTTCTTCCAAGCACACGATCCTGTACAGGACGCCTCATCCAGAACCCGACAGTCCTTTCTCAAAAAGGTCTCAGGCAGTTCCCACGGTTCCGCATCAGGGACCAGCCAACGTCGTAGCAAAGACCCAAAGACAATCTCCAGACGCTTCCTCTTTTCGTAGTCTGGTAACCCGCCTTGGAACAGAATCTCTTGAAGCAAGGTGCGGCCCGTGGCCGCCTTAGGCCCCGCAATCCAGTTGCTGAACATGTACCTGTATTGCTGATACAGTTCCTCCATCTTGGCTGTCGTGGACTCCATGCGAATATCGGCCTCAGAACCACAGGGCTTCGATAGCTCCGTGTTGATCGTCCATTCCATGCGATCCACCTCGATCACAGGATAGCCCAGGCCAGCGATATCCGTTCCCTTGGACGGTGCCGCCGCTCTGATGAACAGGTCATTGGCGAGCTGTATCGCACACACCTTTTTGTCCGCCCTTCGAACCACAACATTCTTCACCTGATATCCCTCGTACAGGCTGAAAATGTCCTCCAAATTCGCCTTGTAATAGGCGATCAAGAGGTCCACGGGGGCGGGGGTAAAGTTCTCCATGTCCAGATAGACATTGTATTTGTTGTCCATGCGAGGAATCCAGCCGTCGTCAACAATCGGAATGGCGACTAGAGCCGAGTCCCTCGTCAGTTTCCCCGCCTTCAAAGGATACAGGACGCACACGGCATGATTGTACGCATCGCGTACTAAACCCGCAGCCTGTCGCTTGATCTTCAGGACCGCCTGTGACAAGGGGACCATTGCCAAGGAATCGACGCCTCTCTGTGGCGTATAGACCGTCCTATAATTACTGACACACTGGGTCGTGAATTCGTTGATGCGTTGCGTCACGATAGGCGGCCAGGACGCTTCGTTCTCCCGCTTCCAGCGAATCTCATACTCATGAACTGCGACCTTTGCTCCCTTCTTGGGCTCATTGTGTGTATGGACCATGAGCTCGTAGTAGCCCCTCCCATCTCGCCATACAAACGCGAAATCTGTGTTCTCATGACGATCCGCCGAATAGCCATAGGGCATACATCGCACCTTTACGTTTTCGGAAGCAACCTCTTCCTTTCCTGAAGGAGGATCCCATTCTAGAACAATTAGCTGGAGGCCATTTCGGGTCAGAATCCCAGGCTCCGCTAAAAAGGACGAAAAGTGTCTGATTTCTTTCTTCTGGGTCTTATCGTTCAGGAACTCGATAAATCGGTTGTACGAATTGTGGATGCGTCGAATGGCGTAGATATTGTCGTCGATCGGCATGTTCAGGTGGTCGGCGGCCCAGCTCTTCAGATACGTGGTCACGACCGGCGAGTCCATGTTGTCCATGAAGTTGCCCTGGTCCTTAATGTAAATCTCCACGGGATCGGTGGGATTATAGAACTCATTGACGAGGTTGCCGAAGTTGGCCGCCACGAACATCGGGACGGTGACCTTTTCCTCGATCCGCTTCCTCACTTCCTCGATGGAATGCTGGAGCAGGAGGGGAGCGAGGACACCTAACAGGGCCTCTGTAGGCTGGGTGCCTGAGCCGCCCTCCACACGTTCCAAGCGACCTATTTCCGTCCCTATTCGCAGAAACCCATCTGAGGCAGCACGCACCTGTCGCCTGATCGCCTCCTTGATAATGATGTTTTCACTATTCTGATTGAAATACTTGTCAAAGGGGGCAGGGAGAATTGCGATCTTCCCAGGTTCGTCAATGGGATGTTTATCGGCAAGCAGTACATAGGTGTCTCTGTGGGCAATCTGTTCAAAGTAGACACTGTAGGGGATCGCGGCGTGCTGACTGGCCTTCATGGTGCGACTGACAGCGGCTGAAACCACGGTTCCAGCAACAGATGCCGCTTCTTCATCCTCGAGCTCGCCTTCTAGCTCTTCTTCTTCGTCCTCTAGCTCTTCATCCTCTTCCAGCTCTCCCTCCTCTGCTGCCAACAGAGCCTTTGATTTCTTGGCTGAGACAGCTCTGGCTTCCGTCTTGAATCGGTGATATTCCTTATCCGTGATGGACAGGATCTTAGGGGGCACAAAACAACAGGGCAAGGCATATCTGTTGCCCAGATCGTCCTTTTCAGGATGCGTCGAGGATCTGAGGAAGCCGATGTGTAAATGGGCCTCTGTGCCACTGGGCTTGAGTTTGCGGCGGACCACGGTATATCCTAGGATAGGCTTCTTCTGTTTTTCGCCGATGAGTTTTCCACCACAGAAGGGACAGGAATCGGGCGGCTTTGGCCCTGTTTTCCCTGAACTGGGTCGCCACTTGGTGCCGGCAAAATCGGATTCCAGGATCATAATATAATCATAGAGGCAGAAGAGGGCGGGACAGAAATAGTGGTTCTGAGACAGAGGATCTGATCCATATCGCGTAATACTGACGTTGTAGGCACGAGGGGGGGGATCGTATTCCTCGTCATCGGGACCGAGCGGGTAGATACTGAAGAAGACTTTTCCTGATTCAACTTCGGGCTCGTACTCTTCGATCATGCGATCCATCTGATCCTTCCGCAAACCGACAGGGTGTCTGCCGGCCTGGGCCGCACACATGCGTCCATAGTTGTCAGAGCCAGGAGGATCTGCCACGTAGCCGAACAGACTGTTGTCGAGCTCCTGGAGCTTCTGGAGGAACCAGCCAGAGGGATTGATCAGACGCTCTTCATCTGCGTCAGCTACAAGTTTACTTGTAGCAGAAGCTACAGCTTTTGCTGTTGGTTTGGCTACTGGTTTGGCGATAGATTTAGTCGATGGTTTCACAGCTGCTGAAGACGCAGACGCAATAGCTATCGAAGCAGCAGGGAGGGTCGCAGGCGTATAGGATTTTCCATCGCCCGTGGTTATGCTCGGTGCCTCGCCTTCCTCCTCTTCCTCTTCATCCTCCAACAGATCTTCCATGGCCGCATTTGCTACAGAAGAAGCTATAATCCTACTGGCTGGCATTGCTGTTGCTGTTGCTGTTGCTACAGAAGAAGCTGTAGCTAAAGCAGTAGCAGCAACCGATCCTCGAGAGAACGCCGTCGGTTTCTTGGTCTCCCCCGCTTCTTCTGCCAACGCAGATGTCTCCAAGGCAGACTCCTGTTTCTGAAACGTTGCCGCAGCGACATCCGAGACAGTAAATAATCCCTCTTCGTCCGAGAAGAGCATTCCTAAGAGCGAGTAAATCAATTGGAACGACGAATAGGAATCAATGCGAAATACCTCGAACTTGTAGTTCGGTGGTTGTCTATAGACATAGATATCTGTGCCCGCATTGTACGATTCAATGAATTCCCCCGTTTCAGGAACGGCCAGGGTCACAGGATCGCGTTCCTTGAGCCACTGAATGAACTTCTGTTCCGCCTCCCTCGGATTCAGATCAAATTCTTCCTGAAGGTTCTGTAGCAACTTTGGATCAACACCTGCTCCTTCCACTGATTTTGCCGTGGCATACTGGGAGATATAGGCGAAGATGCGGTCCTGGGTGGCATAGGAGGACACGGCCTTAAAGCGAAGAGCCAGGATCGGCGGCTGGACAAAGGCCGCCTTCTCAGGCACGCCAATCTCCTGGAAAAAGGACGAAAAGAACTTGAGTCGCTGTCTGAGTTTCGTTCTTGTGATCGCGGGAGCAGAGGCTTCCTTAATCAACTGGAACTGGAGGGCGACCTCCTTCAGCTGGAAATCGGCCGGCCTATAGGGAAACACATCGAGAACCTCCTTTAAAATGGGCCCAAAATTCCTGAAATCCGTGTAAGGATCCAGGCGTTTAACGTTCTTCGGGGGCTGAAGGAGCAGATTGGCCGTGCCGTCCGCATTGATCCCAATGGTCCCATAAATAGGGGGAATCGTCCCCACAGCATCCCTATGAACGTATTTGACCGTGAGATAGTCCTGGCCTATGATGGGTGCCGTCTCCTTGGACCATTGCGTAATCACCTCAGGATTGTCCTGGGCGGGAATGGGGATCACGCCTTTCACCAGGACCTTCGTGATCGGACTGGCTCCTGTCGGTAAAAGACGGGTAAAGGGTCGTCTATCCGTGACAGGAACCCTGTAGAAAAGAGATTCGCACCCGTCAAATTGGCCCTTGAGCTTCTGGAGCTGAAGCTTGAGCTGATAGACACCCGTGACATTGATCGGAGGCAGAGGCTCTCCGCTTTCCAGATATTCGTTGATTGTCTGGAGTCGCTTTAGCCTCGTCTCCAAATGACTGTACATGGTTTTCCCAAAAGCAATATCTGATTCACTGGCAGTATACGGCCCTTTCAGGGGAATCAGAGGAAAATAGGCCGCAAAGTGGCTGTTCCAGTCCCCCTCTGACAACGGTGTGACCCCTTGCCATCCACTGAGCATCGTGTGTAGGGGAAACACAAACAGCTCTGGAATCTCCAGCAACGGAAAGACGTCCTCGAGAATGGTGCGTCCCCTCGGCATCGAGGAAAGAGGAGGAAAGGCCCCTGACCTCGTGGTGAACTCGGGTATGTTTTTGCCGACGGAGACCAGGGGCGACGGCAACTGAATCGCCTGATTGGGATTGGCAGATCCGGGTGCGACCCAGTTATAATCCAGGGGTAAATAATTGGATCCCTTTGGAATTCCGACGAACAGGAATTTGGGCAAGTATCTGGCGGCCTTGTCCTGATTTTTAAGTTTGCGTGAAATGAGCTGCTTGAGCGTATCCAGCGTATCGAATGAATAGACCGATCCAATGGTTATCGGATCAAATTTCGTTCCACCCATCCAGATCTGACATGAGACCGGAGCTGGCCTGCGTAAGCCTTCTAAAGGCCTAGGCCGAAGTAATTGACTAATGTCTTCTAGACCTGACGACATCCCTATCCGTCCTTTATAAAATGAATTCTATACCTGTCCTCATTCGCTAAAATTGATATTGGTTGTAAGCAAAGCTATAAATAACATGAATAAAATACATATTTGGATCGATCCAGAACAAGTAAAACATATGGGTGGATCAACACATCCTGAACATCCACAGCGTATAGAAGCAATTCGTAAGAGAATGGTCTCTTGGAACAAGGACTTGTATGAGCTTCATGAGGTGACGGAAAGTGTAAGTGAGAAAGGGGCTCAATGGCTAGGTGTGGATCGGCCTGTCCCTTGGTCTATGCTAGAAGATGGGGATACTTACGTGACACCCTACACGTCTACCCTGTTACGTCGTGGATCAGATATGATTGAGGAGGCCGTTGGTCTTTTAGCAGATGGGCTGATTCGCTGTGCGTTCGTCTGTATTCGGCCGCCAGGGCATCACATGGGTACCAAAGGCCCTTCTGGCTTCTGTCACCAGAATAATGCCTGGCTGGCCGCCAAGGAGTTTTATAGGCGGCGATTAAGGCATTGTGCGATCTTTGACTTTGATGCTCATCATGGGGACGGTACAGAGGACTGTGTTAGACGAGGTATGTTAAGGGGGATCAAGTTCTGTAGTACGCACGCATTCGGGAAGGGAATCTATCCTGGAACAGGGGACAGAACAGGAAACTCGGATACCATTCTGAATATACCGTTGGCCAAAGGAACCAAGGCAAAGGAATTCGAAGCAATATTCGAATCGGAAGTGATTCCCTTTCTGTCAGATTCGGAAGTGATAATCGTCAGTGCGGGTTTCGATGGACATGAGGAGGACCCGATGGGTCTTCTTCAGTTCCAGGATTCGACGTATCGGAAAATTGGATCTGTGTTGCGAGGGCTAGGAAAGCCCATGCTGTATCTGTTGGAAGGGGGCTATGAGCCTACTGTACTGGCAAGATGCGTAGAGATGATACTGTTCTAATGCTTGCGAGACTGCCCACCTTTTCGTCCCTTCATTGTTTTCTTTGACTTCTTTGACTTCATTGTCTTCTTTGATTTCTTCGACTTCTTTGACTTACGCACAGATCGTCTCTTGCCTCCACGAATGATCAATGGCGTACAAGCAGATCCTACGCCACCATTAAACGTGGTTTCAGGCTTAGTACCAGCACATGTCGGAACCGATGCTGAATAAGGTGCTTGTGTAGATCTAAAAATGGGATCGACTGACAGTGACATACCTACTTATCCCTTATGTTTTTATTGAAAAATGCTTAGCAGTTTTTCATAATTTTTTAATTGAACCTATTTGGAAATTACCCGTATCCTTCCCAGGGTCATACCTAGGCGAGTCCGTAATGCTCACTCCACAGTAGGTCACAGGATGGGCATTGAAGTCCGTATGCTGATAAATATTATTAGCCTCTGCCTCCTTCAAGATCCAGCCAAAATTGTTCCAGAAATCCGGTCCATGACCAACCGACTCCGTACACACATGGCTCAGTTCATGGAGGGCGACGAAGGTCATAACATTCTCATTCACCAGAGACTCATCCCCCCCTTGACGCTGCCTCAAACACAGGTGAATCTCTTCGCCCTTATTGACCGAATAGGACGTATGTGACGCATCGGGAGTGGACTCAATAAATCGCTTCGGATCGTCCCTGTAATTCTTCCCAATCATTTTTACCTGGGCCTTATCTGGATATTTACGCTCCAGAATCCCGCATAGATTGGACATTTTGAGACGCACAGTGGCCATCATATTCGCCGCTGCCTGTTTATCAGGCATATCTCTCACCCTATATGTTTTACCATCCACCGTAGATGTCACGGGGACTAAGGGATAATTGGACGAAAAGATGCCTGTGACCCAGGACGCCGTGCTCTTTAGCAGATCTCCCATACTAATTATGGGAAGTATAACTATTTTTAATGAATTTTACCATTAAAAATAATTTGACATTGATTATTCTGTTTAAGCACATCCAACTTCCAAGGGTCTCCTGTTGACGTCGCTCTGGATGGTGGACTGGTTGAAGATACTGACGCTGACCTGGGGATTGGGGGGCTCGGATCGGAGCTGAAGGTTGGCATTGCGGAGTGTCTGGCCGACAGTGTTGACACCAATCAAGGCACCAGCAGACAAGAAGTTCTTGCCCTTGAGGGAGCCGACGCCCATGGGGTTCTGCTGGGCATAGATGCTGTCCTGGTCCGCTGGGAGCAACTGGACAGGGGTGAGCTGGTCACGAGGGTAGCAGCCAGCGGGTGCTGACGCACTGCCAAACTCGGCCGGACCCTCCATAGCGGCAAGGTCAGCAAAGCCCTCCTTCTTGGCGTGAAGAGATGCCTTGGAAGCAGGGCCAGCCTGAATGGTGACACCGCAGGTACCATCTGCCTGCCTTGACTGGCCAGCAGGGCACTTATCCTCACTAGGATCCAGTCTATAGCCATCACCAGTTGTCTTAACTTGAGCCGGCTTACCAGCAACATTGCTATTGCTCTTCGTCTGACCAGCACTGCTCTGAGCAGAACCGGATGCCGCCGAGCGGTTATCCGTCATCTTTCCGTTCAGCTTGGCACCCATGCCGGTACCGTCAAAGCCCTCCATTCGACCCAACAAACCAAAGAGTGTAGGATCATACTGTAAAAGGATGTAAACACCCAAAATTCCGATAACGGCGACCAGAAGTACGTTCTTCGTGTTGTCACCCGTGGCCATCTGTTCTATAAATGAGTTGGACAGAAATATTATTCAGAATCGCTATTCTCAGAATCGGAATCCTCTTCGGAATCCGAGGGTTCCGTTCCGTACTTTTGGACGTATTCTGCGTAAGCCCGCTCAGCCTTCAAATGGGCCAGTTTAGCCCGTAGGTTGGCCTCCTGTACACGACGTTTATCCATGTGGTGTCGGGGATCGACGACGTCCAGAACCTCTGCGTTTTCGTCGGTTGGCAGATCGCTGAAATCGGCGACTTCCAGATCGCCAGATTCCTCTTCTACCGGAATATCAATGAGAAGCTCTTGTTGCGACATCTTCCAGTGAACAGAAAAGGTATTCCGTAGGATGGTGATCTCGGTGGGGACGAACAGGTAATGGTTTGCGTCAGCGTCTGAGGTTAGGTCAGCTAATGCTGTCCCAGATCCGGAGTCTATTACAACATGTCGGACGAGCTTCAGAAGTGCCGGTACACTATGTTGCTTTGCGAAGTAGGGCCTGGAGAACCGGACGAACTCTTCTAGCAACAGAGGCAGTGTGGCAGACTCCGTAAGGGCCCTGTGAAGAAGGGTAAGGGGATTGGCAGATCCGTCTTGCTGAGCTGTCACGGACTCTTCGGTTGCGAGTTTGAAAGAGTACTGTGTATCCACGGCACCTGAAGGACTGTGGATCTTTGATGCTACTGGTTTCTGAAAGGTAAAGGCCATTTGTTCTTAGCAGGATTTGTTTTACATTAAAACAAACGAGTTACTTATATCTCGTTTGTTTTAACTGGTAATGGCAGAGCCCATGGAGTCAGAGAAGTCCGCTCTTCAAAAGGATAAGTTCACCAAGATGATCCGTTCCTGGATTGACCAGTTTGCCCATGTACTACAAAGTACGGATACGAAAGAGTTCATTCAGGTCCTAGTGATAGATCCATTCTTAAAGAACATCATGGGGCAGATTTTCCCCTATATTCTCATTGGGTTCTGTCTGTTCGCTGCCGTATTTATCTTTGTTATTTTGACCTTCGTGATCATCCTCTTTCGACCATCTGCTGCGACTGTAGCAACAGCAACAACAGCAGCCACAGTCGCAGCAGTCGCAGCAACAGCTCCAGCAAATGTCTCCTGTCCGTTCTGTCACATCACGAGTGCCGCCGTAAACGCGATTCCAAAATAAGAGTTTTTGGTATATGCCTATCAGAAGAGTATGGCCGACCCCGGAGCCTTAGGGAATGATGTCCGCAACTGGCTGCACTACGACGGTCTGGCGACGACCTTTTTTAGACAGTCCACGCGAGCTCGCCAGCTCCGTGATGAATATGAGGGGAAGATCATCGATCAATTAAAGCAAAGTCGCATGGAAAATGCCGTTATCCAGATCACAAACGGCAGAATTACTGTCGTGGAAGAACGAGTTCCTCATAGCTTGACCTTACGCAGCATCGAGCATCTGCTCCACGGCTACTATGCTAGAAAGGGCGTTCAAGCCAAGGACGAGGCCGCCGATATCATGAACTATATTCGCAGCCACAGAGGAGCCGAGACCGTCAAGAAACTTAAAAAGAACACGGTGGCTCCTGTCCCCCCTGTTCCTCCTCCTCTACAAGGAGGAAGCATCTAAGGACTCATAGTGTATCTTACAGTATATCAGGCGAATATAGTAACACATAGCTATTCATGGCGTTAAATCACAACTTTCTACACTTTATAAAGACCAAACATGAACTCTTCTCAGGAACACCCATTCCTATCCATGTATGGGCGTCAAGTCTCGTAGAGGATGGGATCCTCCCCATTCTCAAAGACAAAGGATTCACCCTGTCCGTCCCACCTGAAACGCTAACCAACTGCCTCTTGAACTACATGTTTTTAATGAACGAAGCAAAGTTTCATGGTAAGATCACTAAATACAGGTGTAAGCATGAACTCACAATAAGATTTTTAATGGATCAGTTTGAGTATTTTCACCAGTTGGAAATGGGTCCTGATGTCTGGAATCACCTTAAACACAAATTCCAGATCTGCTATCTAGCGGATCAGGAGGATTACGCCTACAGACTCTGGCTAGAACTTCCTCATATTGTATTTTCACATCTAAAACTGGAAGGTTCAGAGGCGAATAGACGATTAGAAAATATGTTACGTGTTTACGACGAAGACGAAGAGGATGACAGTGAAAGTGACTCTACTGAGACCACGACCCTTCCTTGAAGGGCAGGACACCTATAGATCCCTGTTCGTTCTTGAACCTGAGTTCCTTCTTTTTCTGAGCAATGACCTCGGGCGTCAAGGGAGGCCTGGGACCCCTCATCATATTCTGAACATCATGTTCCGATTCTGATGGTTTATCTCCATAGCATGTCACACCGAAGCGGAGCTCTGGGTTGTCCATGAACCCCCCGTTAATTCCAACAGTACCGCAGGACAGACGCTCATCATCGGAGCTGCTGCTCTGGAGTCTATCGAAGGTGCTCTTCTGGGTTGGGTAGACCGCCGCCTGACCCTTGATCCACCCGTAATTACACCAGTCGGCACCCGAGTCCCAGGCTTTCTTCACCTGATCGTAAGTGGCGAGTTCAGCTCCCAGTGCCTTACATAAGGGCTCGGCATCCGAATAGACATACTTGTTTTCACTGACATTGAACACCTGCTTCTTGCGTTTGGGCAGCATGGTATCAATGACGGATGTGTATTCTGGAGCAATCTCAGTGTCCTCCTTACCCACAACGGTTCCATCATCCTCTGCCTTTTCGTCCTTCTTGATCTCCTTATCCTTCTTTTCGTCTTTTTTCGGAGCAGGAGGATTGAAAAAGTCGCTAATCGCATTAGATATTGTCTCCAGACTAATCGCAATCTGCTCCCTGTAAGCATAGGTGATGCCGATCAGAGCTACCATGAGCGAAATACCGATTAGGATAGGGACGGACAGGAAGGATGGAAGAACTGACTCCATACCAGAGTTCGCATGAACCGGAATCGTTTCAATGCTGTTCTGTATCTTTTCTCCCAGATTTGCGTTCAAGGGTGCCCCCAGATTCCTCATGGAATTGCCGAGGTTGGCGGCGACCTTGGATGCCGTATTGTTGACTGTCTTGGCCGCCCCGTTAAGGCCATTTGATGTGACATTTACAGCGGCCCCCAGAGAATTGCCAATTGTGTTGACAGTATTGGTGGCAACATTTCCAATGCTCTTTAAAGTATTATTGGCGGCGTTAGTGATCGTATTGAGTGTATTATTGGCGGCATTACCAATGGTATTCAATGCGGAGTTGGCGGCCTTAGCATTGTTACTCTTGATGTTATTAGCCCTTGCCATATTTGGAGATTTGGGAGCCGTATTCATTTTCCTCTAGTGTTGTGTGATAAAATGAGCAGCGATCATTGGGATAAAATTGAGTATTATTTGACACTTTGAGTACCAAATAATAACTATGAAACCTACTAAGATAAAAATAGCAAAAGCAGTCGTCCTTATTGCTGGAATTAGCCTAATTGCTGTCGGGGCCGCTCTCGGAATGGGACCGATGATTATCGGGGGGCTTGTTCTCTTCATTGGAGCCGGTATTGTCCATATCTTTACATCAATTCATAGATCTGCTTAAAAGCCGTCTTCCACTGTGCGATTCCCTCCACGCATGTTGATATAGTTACTCTGTTGGTGGGTAGCACAGACACAGCCCGTATCCGTAGCGAAGCCAGAGGGGCAGCAGTCGGGGCTGGCGATGTTGTCTCGGAAGATGAAGAGACTATCGGGACCGGGGACAAATTCAGGCCCCATCATTTTTGTCGCAAAGGCGGGATAACGCCAAGATCCCTCGTCAGACTGGACCGTCAAGTCGTCAAACGCACCGATCTTCTGGTAATTCTTGCCGACGCCCGCCCCGTTGTCCAGATAATAGGACGCAAAGCCCTCCTTCCTAGACGAATAGACCATGACCAGATTGGCGACGAGGAGCAATAGAAGCCCTGTTATTAAAAATGCCGTCTTCATTCGGTGATTCTGTAATAGGATACGAAGATTTATTTGCCGCCGGACTAAAAATAGATAACCTGGATGCCACGTAGGGATAGGTTTCATGAATTCTGTTCGCACCCACTTCTGTAAAATCCCTGAACAGGCCGCCCTTATAGACCTGGAACACGCCCGACTCCGTAATCAGATGGAGTCCCTCCAGCAGATCTGTCCCTGCCTTAACCGTAGAGCACCGGATCCATTTGTACCCCTCTTTTTTAATACAACTGGCAGTCCAGAGCCCTGATGAAGCCCCTTCAAGGTGTCCCTTTACGAGGCCCAGAACACGCGTAACTCCTTGTTCTGACTCAATCAAATCCCCTATACGAACCTGGTCCAGACGAACAGGTTGCTTGTTACGGATGACCTGCTGATCGGGGCTCATCAAAGAGAAGGTGCCGGCCGACTTGGTCTCCTCTAGATGTAGGGCCTTAGCCACTAGACTGTCCCAGCCCATCTGACCGGTCTCATCCTCTTCGTCGATCTCTTCCCAGTCCCTGAACTGTTGTAGGATTCCCTTGTTGTTTGGAATGGGGATCTGGCGACTGCTGGTATTGAGACAATAGAGTCTGTCGGAGAACTGGTGTAGAGGTTTCGCTCTCGGATCGGAACTGACAGATCGCCATGACCCCTGTTCGTCTTTCACAAGGTGTGTACCTGACACACGGATTCCATCAATGCTGTACAATGGCGTCGTAGATCCGTCAAATTCAAAGAGACCTTCGACTGTTGTGTTCTGGGCTAAGCAGTCTCCCAACTTAATCTCTGAAATGGGCTTGGTATCACCAGAGGCCATCATAATCGGTGTATCGGGAGGAAAGCACGCGAAGCCATCTTTCATATCATTGGCGGCCGCCGCCGCAGACCCAACGAGTGTTGCCGTTATAACAGTGAGCACAGAGACGATAAGGGGAATAAAAGGGAAAAGAATGAAAAAGAGAATAATAATAATGGCCAGCATGATTCCGCAGATAATCAGAATCACATTGATCACTGTGTCAATGAAGTTCTGTATACCCTGGACAGTCGTCAGACCAACGTAGACAAAGGACAGCAGAGACGCATTGACGCGTTGAAATGCGGCCCTCAAATGTTGGGTCACAATACCCACCTGATATGTCACGGCCTCAAATCGCTTTAAAAATGGTTCCATGAAGGACAGAAAGGCCTTGTAGAGATTTGCCAGCAGCTCCCGAATCCCATTGAGCCCCGAACTCATCATATCGGACATGGACAACTGGCTGCCAAACACGGCATAGACTGGTGCCATTGCGACCTCGAGTGCCTTCTGGGCAAGTGTTTTCATACAGAAGCTGAAATTGTCGATCGCAAACGTCGCGTCATCTCGCGGATCTGACTGCGGCCTCAAATAGTAGGCGGCGAACATTATAAATGGGTTACATCGCTGAATATCCCAGTTTTCCATGATAGTTTTACGTTCCACCGTGGCCACAGTATATCCAATCCACATGAACATACCGAGTGTTAGAACCATGATCGGCCATAACTTCATCCCTGTTTTAGGATTGGTTATATGTTTGCTGTTGAAGCTCAGCGGTATAGAGGGCCTCGGCGTCCGGGGAACACAGCTCCATGTAGTCGCGAACCCTGATTCCACCCGCTAATTCTATTTGTGAGTTGGGGGTGACTATAAACCCTAGAAAGACTGTATGACACTGTTCAATAGGTGCTAGAGCACAGGCTCTTATCCACTGATCATCAGTCCATACAAGTGTCGCGGGTCCAATACAGACAGTTCTATCATTGATGGTGACCCTACAGAGTTCATGGATCTGTTTATGAATAATGCCAGTTACACGGGATCCCGTGGCTAACTGGTCTCCTGTAACGATGTGTTTGGCAGGTCGGAAGGATCCATTCGCCAGTTGGATCAGGGTATCTGGATGAAGGGAAGGGCTGTTCTCAAAAGACTTTGAAGCAGTCGGATCAGGACGAACAGGTGTGTTGATGCGATCGTGGATGAGCTGAAGGGTCGCCTTGTCTGCGGCAGAGGTCTCATCGTAGTCGCGGAAAACGTAGCCTTGAATGGGGATCTGGTGATCTGACGTGTTTAGACAGATTAAACTGTGGCGATCATAGGGGCCTGTTGGAATAGCATCAGGATGATCTTTGGCCATAATCCAATGGTTTTCATGAAGAAGGTAGTGATTCGTGCTGACATGAATAAATCCAATGGAGGTCGGAAGTTTCACCATGGTCTGGCCTTTGGCCGAAAAGTGAAACTTGGCGGTGACAGTGGCATGGGTCGGAAATAGAATATCACCGATCCGAATATCCTGAATTGGAAGAACTAGTTCCGTATTATCTCTGATAATATGAAGCTCGGTTTCAGGAACAAAACAGAACGTATCTATGAAGCCAAATAGGGTCGTGTCGCCGAAATTACTGACTGCTGTGATACCCGAGAGACTCATGTAAATCGCACTGAACATGACGGCATACATGCGGCCGATCATCGTTTTAATGCGAATTGCGGAAAGGCGGAGCTGGAAGAAGAAGTTATAAATACGATCAGTGAACTCCTGGAAAATGACGTTGATACCGCCGCCCATCGTCGCAGCACTTGTGCGTAGGCTGTCCATCGATTGGAGGAGGGACTGTAGGACTTCGGAAAAGCCATATAGGACTGTCGTAAAGGGACTGGTGACTTCGCCGGTATAGCTTCCAAATAGGTTATTCATACACCAGCTGAAGTTCTCACCAGTATCATGACCGTAGAGGCTCGCAAAAGGCATGACCGTCGGCATACAGCGATATTTGTCCCAGTTCTTCCCTATTTCATCGATGCTGCCTTTTGCCGACATTACACCGATAATAATGACGAACAGGAGTGTAATGGCTCCCTGGACAGCGATGGCATTTAGCTTGTCCCATAAATAAGGGCTGTCGCTTGTATCGATTGGTACTGTTGGTGTTGCTATTGTTGGCGTTGTTTCTGATAGTAACGGCGTAGCATATTCGCTGCTCATTCCCTAACGTTAACTACCATTAAATTATTACTACATGATCACATAGAGTAATAATTATGTATGCCATTTACTTCGGAACATATGCTTGGACATATACCATATCTTTGCTAAATTTCAGATAGGCATCTGGATGCGAGTTCTTTGCGAGGGCAGCGGCCGATCGCAGAATCCCATAGACGGTTCGAGGCCCTCCCTCAATTTCCTTCATGGCCCGTTTCAATGCGGCCTTGCGTTTGGAGTCAGGAAGGGGGAACGAATAGCCATACTTCACCAGGCGGCCTCGCATGAGTCCCCCATTATTCTTGCGGGTATACTTGGGTTTTACGCAGGTGGCAGGAATATAGGCTGAATTCTTCTTGTGTTTCACCGTGTAGACTTTCTGACCACGCTGTACCGTATGGCCACTGTTTTTAGAAAATTTACGTACATGCCCTTCTCGAAAGATCGTTCCTGGCGGACAGTCTTGTTGTCCCTGTGGCATCCTCTACTTATAGGAATTACAAAAATTCGGTATTCTGTAAGAAAGGAAAAACACTGAACATATCGTCTATGAAGTGTTTATAGGCAGCGACTAACTGCTTGTTTTTTATCGCATTATTATTCACTGTCTCAATTGTGTGATTATAGAGATCCGTTGCGGATTCACGACAGGAAGGGGGCAACTCACTAAGAAAGGACTGAAAGGATTGGGCTGAGCTTCTGTTCTGGAACACGGGAACAAGGATGGCCCTGAATTTTCCGAGCAAATTCAAATATGGATTCAGCATTCGGATGTTCTGAGTATTCTGTGTATTGGATAGTACAGTCTGTGAATAGAGCTTGTGTTTGAAGTCCATAAGCAACTGGCAAAACTTGTTATCGGGATCCTTACATCCTTGCTCTTCGTCAAACACGTCCTCTTCTTGTTCTTGTTGTTCTTGTTGTTCTTGTTGTTCTTGTTGTTCTTCTTCCTCTGATACATCGTCCTCTAGTTTATCCATATTCGTATCTTCTTTTTCTGGTTCCATCCTCTAGTATTATAGGATACATTAAGTCAATTATTTAGACACAAAAAGGCCATAGAGGATCAAGAGACATCCTAGGACCGTAAGACTCTGTCCAATTCGTTTCTCAGCTGTAAATGCCTCCTTGATAATCTCACTAGGTTGCTTGGAAGGCCCCACATTCGGATCGAACTTCGTGTTTTCTTTGGCAGTGATCTGCGTCATTGTCAGTGATGCCTGTAAATTCTGTAGTCTTGAACAATTAGGATCTGATGGATTCTTACAAATAGTCGGCTCTCGTGTATAGGGTCTTAGTTCCATCCTCTACTACCATCTGTGAATTTAGAGACTATACAATAATCTAATGTATACCAGAATGTCCATCAATCCTGTCAAAGTCGATAAACAGTCCACGGAAGAGGCCATACGGGAGGCCGCCATGAAACCCGCTGAGTTCAGTCCCGTCGAACGAGCCACCTATCTTCGTCAGATGATTGGGGAGCTGGTGCCTCTCGTGGCTCAGGGGAAGACATCCGATGAATTGAAGGAATCTCATGGAGACTTTGCTAGAGGGTATCCCGAGCTATTCAAGAAGATCGTCGGAAAGGAGGATCTCACCCCTCTTCGGACAATGTTGGGGGCCTTGGATAAAATGGCCGAAGGAAAGCTCACGCAGCACACAGCATCTGTTATGGTAGGTCAGAAACTCGTAGACACTTATGTAAAGCCTCAATTAGCCGGTGTCGCTCCGAATAAACAGGGACGCTAAAGGTTTTACACCAGTGATAACTGATCACTTCGTGATCTGCTAGCAACCGTTTGATTTCGGCAGTTTTTTTAGCTGCGTCTTCCTCTTCAATTAGTGAAAACACTTGCTCAAGATACGAGGTTTGTTTTTTCACAGAGGAGTGAATAGTTTTAAGGACATAGGGATTAACTATCACGGGATTAGTGGATGATGTTACAGAGGATGAAGTAGCATTAGTATCAGCTGTTGCTTCTGATTTTGTTGCTTCTGAAAGGCAAACACTTCGACTCCATTTACGCAGCATTTCCAAGGTCTCGGCAGTAGGCGGACAGAATTTGTTCCCCACAAAATAAATCTCAGGATTACAGGGGCGACTTGTAGCAGGTTTATAAAGTGTCCATTTAACAAAATGATGGGACAAAATCTGTATTAGTTCCTGTGTTTTCGCATGATAAATATCAAAAAATTTCAGGACGAAGACACCTCCTGTCTGAAGCACTTCAAATCCCATTCGCACAGACACGACTAATAGGGGAAAAATGGTCCGTTCTTGGGAATCATAATCCAAGGAGAAGTCAAATCCACCGTCGCCTGTAAATAAATTCACCTTTTTGCTACACTCCTCAATAAACGCATTCTGATTCGCATAGTTCAGAATATCGCCCGTGTCATCGAGCCCATAGACAATCTTAATATTACGATTCTTCTTGAGAAACGTCGTCGCCCTCTTCCATCCTGGCACGTTCGCCTGTTTTGGCCTCAGAGTTATGGCCGTGGACGAACAGTGCTCCAGTCTGTGCTTCGAGCATTGATCCAAAAAGGCTTCCACGAAGCCACCTGGACCTTCACAGACATGGGCCGATCGGACTTGATTTGATTTATTTTTGAGAAACGGTTCAAAAAATTCCGCAATCGAAAAAATCTCGATCATCTTAAAATAGGATCGTGAGAGCGGATGTAAAAGGCAAACCGATTCTGGAAAATTCGTGTATTTTTTTTGCGTATAAATAAGTTCGTAGGGATTTACGATTTTCTTGTAATACTCCCAATCACTGGTACCCGCATCAGACTCGTATTTATTAATACGTTTCCTCAGATGATGAAGGCCCTCTTCTTCCTTATTCATTGTGTAGGTCCATGATTCACTCACATCATGGTGAATGGGTCCCATTGATCGTGGAACCCATTCTACACAGGTCCAGGGTGGTTTTTCGATTACTATAGCCATACTGTATAAAGTAACGGACCCTTTAGATTAATAGAATTTTTATAAAAAATAGTATTAATTTGTTAATATCTAATTATGCCGCAACTAACTCATATAACTCAACATCGGGTTCCTCGAGCCCCTTCACTTCACCAGGCAGCGTCATGTTCATCATCTGGAACTGGCTCCTTCCACAAGGATCATTGGCATCCTCCTCCAACATGTCCGTCAAATCCCCGTCCTCCTCGGCCTCTTCGTCAGGCTCTTCCTCCAGATTCTTGGTCAAATGCTCCAGCATCTGGTCATCCAAGAGGATCTGACTGAACGCCGTGCCGCCTCTGAAGGGCTGACCCGTCATGATGTTCGCCGAGACACCTGTGACAGAATCCACTTCACCGAACAGAGCCGCATTCAAGACGATCTTCGAGGTCTCCTCAAAGGACATCTTGGCCAAGGGACCAATGTCGTTCTTGTTGATACCATAGCGATCGATGGACATGAGACGGCCCGTGCGAGTAATGAAGTCGCAAAGGATTCCTAGGTGGCGACTGTTCACGCCCACAGATCCAAAGATTGGCTGAAGCTCATTCATCAGGATCGTACGAACAGCCTCCAAGCCAAGAATCTCTACGATATCATAGATGTTCGTCGTGTACAGACGGTTCGCATCTACCGCAGGATGATTCATGACCTTGATGTAATTGGAGCCATCCGTGTCCAGAATGTACTGCTCCAGTTCCTGATACTTGCGTTCAGGGCCCTCTCCTACCAGCTCGGCCTTCTGTGTGTCCTTGCGGAACGTCACCCCTTTGATACCAGGCATGCCACGGATCACGCAATTATTGAGGAGCTTGTTCTGGAACAGCTTGAGGGAAGTAAATTGGTCAATCGATTCCTCCGATTGGATGCGGATTCGCATGATGAGCTTTTCGGCGTTGTAGTCGCTGTAGATAATCTGAGTGGTAGGATACATCTTGCGAACCACGAAGACCACGTCGGCCATGGTAATGTTCTTGTTGTACATCTCCTCCCTATTGAGCTCCAGGCGTACGAGCCACTTCGAATTCGTAGCAGCGGCAACATCGGGCTGCCCCTGCTCCAAGAATCGGTAAAAGGCGAGCAGCTCCCTGTCCTCCTCGATCACAGTTTCCTCATTCGTAGGATCCCAGTAAATTCCGATCTTATTGGTGATATTTCGGAGAAGCGTCAGCTCCAGGTCTTGGACGAGCTGTCTGGCCTTCTCCTTGGACTTGCGGAACTCGGGCTTCATGTAGATCGTCAGGGACGTTGCCTTGGGATTCTTGGTGACCTTCAGAATCTCTCTAAGACGAGGAATACCCTGGGTCACGTTCGACTTACTGGCTACACCTGCCATGTGGAAAGTATTCAAGGTGAGCTGGGTCGAAGGCTCTCCAATACTCTGGGCGGCAATAATTCCAACCTGTTCGCCTGGCTGGACCCAGGACTTCATGTGACCGATGACAATCAGCTCACACAGAGTGTCAAACGCATTCTTCGTGAAGCGATCCTTCACAATGAGCTTTGAGGGACTCAAGTTGTAGCGAAGGAGAGCAGACCAGATCGGGACATGCTTGGTCTTCGTGCGTTCAATGATGGTATTGATCATCTTGTACACATAGGTTGGCTGGAGATCCGTGAAGGAATCTGGCTTCAAGCCAAACCTGACTTTCATGTTCAAGATGAGACGGCTCAGATTCACGGGGGCATTGACAGCTCCCGAATCCATAATGGATCCGCGAAAGACGTCTTCGACAAGCATGCGTTGATCAGCGATCACTTCCTGGACGAACAGGTTGGCTTGGTTGAGTGTCTCGGGATCGAGGGTGGTTCCTTGTGGGAGTACCTTGGACCAGTCGACCGTCTTCAGACCGAAGGTGTTCTCGATGTCCCCGTGGCTCATTTTTTCCAGGGGAAGACTCTGGCCCTCCAGCTTGGTCGCCATGATCCCGTCCTCGCCATAATAGAACTGGACCACGTTCATGTTGGAATCGCGGACTGTCCCGTCATGCTGGACCACGATATCCTCGAGTGCCTTGATGAGCTGACGCTGAATGTAGCCCGTGTCGGCCGTCTTCACTGCTGTATCAATCAGACCCTCACGACCCGTCATGGCGTGGAAGAAGAACTCTTGGGGCGTGAGGCCCCTAATGAACGATGACTCCACGAAGCCACGGGCCTCGGCTCCGTCATCGTACTTCTTGTAATGGGGCAGCGTCCTGTCCGTCAATCCATACTGGATTCGCTTGCCCTCAATGGCCTGCTGGCCCACACAGGCCACCATCTGAGCAATATTCAGCTGGTCACCCTTGGAGCCCGACTTTACCATCGCTACTAGACGATTCTCGGCGGACAGGGAGGCAAGACCGTTCTTACCCGCATCCGCACGGACCTTCTCCAGAATGGCGAAGGCCTGGTCCTCGAATTCCTGCTGATTCGTCTTGCCCGTGTTGTTCTCAAAGAGATCCGTGTGAATCTGGAGCTGGATGGCAGTGATGTCCTTCTTACACTTCTGGATGGACTCGTCGAAATCCTTCTTCGTCTTCTCATCGGCAATCAAATCGCTAATGCCCACACTGAAGCCGTTGAGAACCAGGAAGTCCTCCACCACTCGCTGAAGGGAATCGAGGAACATGGAGGTCTCCTTGGGACCATAGTCATTGTAGGTCACATGGACAATACCCTTGCCTGGCTTCATGTAGACATCGCCATCAATGGAACCTTGTGTGATGTTGCCCTGAACGATCTTGACGAAGTTCTGGGAGGTCTCGCCCTCCTTGGAATCGTAGGACTTGTTGCCCATAGTGATGTTCAGGGGGGGAAGTAGCTTGCTCAGAACCTGCTGGCCAGTATAGTATCCGTCCTTGTCAGGGGCAGGCAGAATCCCGTCGAATCGCTTGTTACGCATCATGAGGTTCATGAATTCACGACGGGTAAAGCGGACGCCTGGTCTGGTTAGGCGAAAGGATCCCACAAGGGAATCCTGGAACACACCGATCAGCGGCTTGGCGTGCCTGGGTGTGATTATATTGTGAGGGATCGCCGCGATCTCCTCGAGCTCCATAGCTGCTTCGTAGCTCTGGGGCACGTGCATATTCATCTCTGGTGTTAATACAATTTACGGGGTAAATGTACTAAGCAGCCCTCCAACTTTCGAAGGAGGCCGGACTATATCTTGTGCCATCTCAGGGTGATTAAACCTTCATTGATGACCCGTTCCCATTTAGTCTCTGGACCTTTTCCATACCCTATCATAACGGGTTTAGGAACTTGGCTGCGGATTACCGATTTCATCTATCAATTGTTGCCTGGCAACAATTGAAGACTCATTACCAGAATTTTTACTATACCCTTGATATTTCTCCAAGGCCAGTTCTAGTTTTCACATAGAACCTTAGTATCTGATATTTTACGGACTTCCCGAACAATTTGAGGACGTTGCAAATGTTTTACTGATTTCTCTCAAGAACTCTTTCGCCCGTTCTGTAAGACTTTCTAAAGTTTCATACTTTCCCACAAAGGACGCCTTCTTATCATCTACTTTCACAATGGCAGCCAAATGACCATCAATGTGTTTCGAGGATATGTACTGATCAAGATTAGTTAAATCTATGACCACATCACGAAACCGCTCTAATTTTTGTTTACTATGCTGAACTTGAGCTCGCTTCATTAGGGAATCACGCACACTTTCCGTCTTAAGTGCTTCTTTAATTCCTTTTGAAATCAATTCCCGAGTGGCCTCTGTTCTACATACACATCCACCTCTGGGACGAGCAGGGTTTGTAATAAGAGTATCCACATTTTTAGCATCAGCCTTAACTATTGTTTTGCCACCCTTTGTAAGATTATAACCATTTGGATAGAATGTATTTAATTCCTCAATATAATGCTGTTCCCACCTATCCATATCCTCAAGAGGACATGTCTTTAACAACACTACACTAAATACATCCTTGCTATATAAGCGAATCGCATTATTCAAATACCTACACTGCTTCTTCTTGGTATTACAAATTGCTTCACTTATATGATCTCGAAATCTCCCTTCGAATCCAAACGGCTTATATTTTCCCCTGTTCTTACGATGACTCATAGCCTGGCCCACATAGTATTTATTCGTAGCGGTATTTATGATTTTATAGATATGCCCCACGACGCCGGAGATATCCTCAAGTACACTGTTCATCTCTATCAGAACATGCGAGTTGAAACTTTAAATTCAGTATTTCATTCACTAGGTAGTTATATGGACTCGTCACACTCTATGCGAAGTGGAAAAGCCGTGAAGTTTACACTGTTAATCCCATTAAGTACTTTCACAACTTAATAAGCAGCTACCTGTTGGCGACAAGATTTATCACCATCAAAATCAGCATTATACGGCCTCGTGACTAACACATTCAGCCGAAACGTCTTGTAAGGCAGCACCTTGACCCTGTGTGCCATCATCGACATCTTGTGAAGCGTCGGCTGTCTGTTAAACAGCACAATGTCTCCGTCCAAAAGATGGCGATTCACAATGTCCCCATTGTACAGAACCACCTCCTTGGCATTCACATGCTTCAAGGACATCATGCGGCCATCCGCCCTCACAATGGTCTTCGCCCCTGGCCAGACATCCGCACCGTTCTGAATGAGCTTGTACAGCTTGTCCTTGTTGTACTTCGTCACTCGCTCAGGGAATGTGAGATTGGTGGCAATCTCAATTGGCACACCCAACTCATCAATCGATACATTTGGATCAGGAGTGATCACCGATCGAGCCGAAAACTCAACACGCTTCCCCTGAATGTTGTAGCGGATACGCCCCTCCTTGGATCCCACTCGCTGCTGAATAGACTTCAAGGGTCTCCCCGATCGCTGGGCTGATGGGGCCACCCCAGGAATCTGATTGTCAATCAAGGTCGCCACGTGATACTGAACCACATCGGTCATTTCCGCGATCACATGGGGCGTCGAATTGTTCTCGATCTTCGCCTGAAGCGTCTTGTCGTTCTTAATAATCTCAAAGAGCTTGTGCGTCAGATCATCCTCCGACCTGGTGTTGTTATCCTGAACGACCGAGGGCCTCACCTGGGGAGGAGGAATAGGCAGCACAGTACAGATCATCCAATCAGGGCGGCACCAAAATCGGCTCAAGCCCATGAAATCCACATCTTCGTCCGAAATGCGTCGAAACAGGCGATGAACGTACTCTACTTCCAGGCGTTGATCCCTGCGAGGTGTCGAAGGAGGATTTCCATTGTACACCGCGACGATTGTAGCAATCCCCTTGCGTTCGAACTTGTCCGGCTGAACAGCGGCACACCCATCCTCGATCTCATGACCGCACAATCCTATGCTGGAACACAAAGATACCACTTCACGCCATCGACTCTCGCCTCGCTTCGCTAGAATCTGCGAATGAAGCTTCTTATCAATCTTGAGCTTGGCACACTTGATACAGACGCACTTTAACACATTCATGATATACGGCAAGAACTGGATGAAATACACCGGTCTCGTCAGCCTATAATGCCCAAAGTGACCCGGACACCCGTGATTCGTTTGACCACAGGAACGACACACCTTTCCATTTTCTAGGACACCCATTCGGGGATCGAATAAGCCACCGATTTTTGGCTCGTTCCCTTCATAGGTCGCCTGACTCGTAACTTCTACAGCAGAACGTTCCTCAATCTCCTTCTGCGATAAGATACTGAATTGAACACCAATGATGGACTCCAAGTCCGAAGTGGGAGAATGAAAACCAGTCGGCATCTGTTGATTCAATATATTTAAGTCTCTAAATGGCCATTTTCGTATTCGCAAGCTATCAATTTTAAGACTTAATATCGTTTAGGCCGTTTCAACCTAAACTAATTTTACATCCTTACATCAATGACCGATACGGAAGATTATGTGGAAGATAATCCGCAACTTTCGGTTACCTATATATGGAAAGGATGTCGCATAATCACAGATATTATAACAGAAAAGGGCACGCGAATAGAGATGGTGGATAGACCAGTTTGGGGTCTGAGCTGTTTCATGGACAAGGTTGTTCAAAGTTGCGAATTGGACGAACATAGATATCATGGGTCGTTTGTGATTAGTGGTGCCCGTCTTATTCCGAAAGGCGTTGTCAGTCCAAAGATTTGTATCTTTGGGGGAGGGGAAGGAGCCTTGGCCAGGGACATATTCCACTATCTGCCGACGACAGAATCGATTCACATGATCGAGTGGGACAAAGGAGTCGTCGATCTGTTTCAGCAGAGATTTCAGCAGTGGGCTAGAGGAGCCTGGGAGGATCCGAGGTTGACCATCCAATACGAGGATGCGTTCTCTGTCTGTAAAGAGGAGAGGACGAACAGGTATGATATGGTACTCGTGGATCTGTTCGATATTGAGGAGGCCGATCTGACAAAATGGAAGGACTTTATTCGATCGGCGAGTCGGTGGACCAGGGGGTCCTTTGCCATGTATATCGGGACGCAGGCCCCCTCTGTGAAAACGAATGGAGGGATTTCTAGAAAGTTGCGTCGAACACTGAAAGACTGTGGATTTATGACAAAATTCAAGTCTTTCTATATACCATCATTTCATGGCTACGCGGTATTTCTTCTGGGCAAACGGTTAGTCTGACAGGGAATAGAATTGCTCGGTTGCTTTTGTTTCTGTCTTTTCTGTCTTTTCTGATTTATACAGTTTGATAATCGTTGTCTTTTCTGGCAGCTTCAGCTCTGTTGTTCGGATTTCTGGTTGGCTATCTATCTGACCAAACAGGCCCTCCCTTTGGCCTGTAAACAGGCCCTTATCTTGCCTCTCCCGCTCAGCGAGCATTCGACTCATTGCCGACTTCATTTCCTTCGCCGCCTCAGGATTGGTCGGTCGATACGAACTGGACCCATGTCCATCAAAGCGTCGCATGCCGCATGGATTACAGCTCATTTATTAATAAAAAGAAAAATTGATGGATATAACTTACACATTATTATAGCAACTTAGACACCCATATCATAATTATCCATAATGGAAGGCTCTCTGGTAACCAAGGATTATCAGCACTTCCAAGTTGTCAGTGACACAGGTCAGCTCCTGTATGAATTCGAAGGTGCCAAGAAGGCTGGCAGAGCTTTACCAGGTGATGCCGTAAGTGTGAGCCCCGATATGACCGTCACGTTGTTAGCCAGAGCTCCCCCTTTGCCAATTGCGGGCTATCTAGAACTCAACAGTAAGACCACGTACGGAATCACGGACAGAGGTCTGACCCTGTATCTCTTTGTACCCCTCGACACAGCCTATCCGTCCTTCTACGTGGCATCCTCTGAAAAAGACAGATCGCAGAAAAAGGTAGCCCTGATCAAGTTTCTCAGTTGGGATGCCAAACAGACTCTTCCACGAGGAGCCTTGGACAGAATCCTTGGATCCGCCGGCGATCTAGAAGCCGAAGAGGATGCCCTTTTGTGGACCGCATGTCCCTTTAAGTCCCTGAAAGAGGGCCTCGCTGTCCTAGAGGATGACTGTCCGAAGAGAACGGCTGTCAAAGGGTTCACGTTCAATATCGACCCTGAGGGGTGTCGAGACATTGACGACTGTGTAACCCTGGAACAGATTGACGAACAGGAATGGTGGATCACCATTACGATCAGTGACGTGGCTAGCTGCGTGGAAGAAATGGGGGCGGTCGATGTCATGGCATCTACCATGGGACAGACGTTGTACAGGGACGGAGTGGCCATTCGGCCCATGTTGCCCCCGTTCTTCTCCGAGGAGAACTGTTCCTTGTTGGCAGGTTCCGAACGTCGCGGTGTCTCCCTGTCCTTATGTTGGCACCTAGCCGATGGAATTACCCATTTAGAATGGTCAGAGTCGATCCTTCGCAACAATGTGACCTACACCTATGAGTCTGTTCCCGAGGAGCATGGAACCGTGTTACGAGGTGTTACTTCTTGCCTGGCCTCCCAAGACATAACAGATCCCCATGAATGGATCGAGGTTCTCATGAAATTCTACAATACGGAGGCGGCGAGCATGCTCAAAAAAGCGGGCGTTGGGATTTTGAGGCGACACTCGGAACCCGACCGAGCTCGTCTCGACAAATACAAAAGCTGGGATCCAGCCTTGGCTACCTTAGCATCCTCGGCGGCGGAATACTGCCTCGCTGAAGAGGAAAACACGAGGCACTGGGGTCTAGAATCAGACGCGTATTGTCATGTGACCAGTCCCATTCGCCGCTATGCTGATCTCATGAATCAGCGAATTCTGAAACAGCTCATTCGAGGAAATACACAGGGCCTCTTCGTGTCCGTCATGTGTTCGGATTTGAACCGCAGAGCCAAGGTCGCCAAGGGGTATGAACGAGACAGGATCTTTCTGAACTGTTTGCTGAAAGACGAAAAGCGTGTGTTTGAGGGCCGAGTGTTGGATGTTGATACGGAGGGAGCCTCTGTTCGTCTGCGTATCTGGGCTCCTCAGTGGCAACGAACGGTTCGATGTCGCTATAAGCTTGTTAGTGAAGAGAATGGTAACTTTATAATATCTTCGGCCGATGAATCTATGAAACGACTGATTATTGAGGGCATGCCAGTTCGGTTCAAGTGTGCGATCAATGTGGTGGAGCGACGATGGAAGGATCGGCTGGTCGTAAATCTTCTGGACTAGTTTGATCCCGAATATTTATTGAAAAATAAAAAGAAATAATCTAAAGGCGAATATCCTCCTTTATATATGATATATTTGATAATTACAACATGTATTAATAATAAATTTGGATTTCGTCATTCTGCTATGCGAGAAGTGATGTATCGAGAGGCTATTAATCTTACTCTTAAATATCTACCAAAAGATATTAAACCAATTATTGTGGAAAATAATGGAAAGCGAAAAACATATTTAGACGAATTTGGTATTCCCATTCTTTATACTGAAAATAACAAGAATCATTATTGGCACAAAGGGTGTAATGAGCTAGAAGATATAAAAGCGGTTCTTCAGGCATTCAATATTCAGGACGAAGATATGGTCATTAAAATCACGGGTCGTTACAATCCTATTTCGGACGCTTTTTTTCGTCTGGTCCAAACGGAAGAATCAAACTACGATGGATTTGTAAAATTCTTTAATGTGTGTACGAAAGAATTTATGACAAATGATTGTGTTCTTGGACTATTTGCTCTTAAGGCAAAACATCTTAAAAAATATGAAATGACGGACACAGTACGTAGTCCAGAAGTCCAGTTTGCTACATTTTGTAGAGAACTGAATGTAAAAGAGGTGAAGCAACTCGATATTCGTTGTATTTTTGCTGATACATTGGAAGTATTGGTGTGTTAGAGTCGTAAATAGAGTGAATCTGGGACTACCAGATCCCGAATAACCTGGCTCTTCAACGTTCCAATCATTTCGATTTGGTCCGTGTGCTCACAAAACGTCGCAAGACAGAGCCATTCATCCAACAGATTCCCCAATTTGAGGAGACCTCGTGCGAAGTTCCCCTCAAATGTCCCATAGTCTGTACAAATCGTCGCCAAGGGCAGATCAGGTTCTGTGAGCCATCTGTAGATCGGCTCGACCCACTGAAGCGACAGATTCCACAGCTTATCCGATTTGGCCGAGCCAATTTTATATTCCAGATCCCCCAGTCTGTCGGCATTTACACCGACCTGTTCCATGATTGTCTTGATCTCTGATGGGACATTGATATCCTTGATGGTCATGAAATAGTCCTTATCATAATCCTCGAGGAAGACGGACAGGAGTGCGGCAAGGCCTGGACCGTCCAAGGTATGGGCTGCCTTGCTCAGAAAGAGCTCCGTCATGAGGAAGGGCTGGCCCTCATTGATCTCTGTCGCCAGGATGCCCTTGAGGGTCAGATCGGCCTTCGTCAAGGCGGACGGGGGCGACTCTGATTCCTTTAAGTAGTCAGCGGCTCTCAAGAAGGCCACGGTGGGGCCGATGTCGTCAGCGTGGGCCTTCAGAGATGCGTCATAGGCTTGAAGGCTGGCCAGCTCTCCCTCCAGTTTTTTGAGGGACTCGTAGTTAAGGAGGGAATAGGACAGAGGCGTCGACCAATGTAAGGCAAGCCATTTGTCCAGTTCCTGCTTTGCCTTTTTCTGTTTGTTGCCCCCGAGGGTTTTTAGAGTGGCTTCCATGCCAATTTTCTGTTCGCACAGATCGATCTGGTGAGTGGAAAGGGAGGATTTGAGGGGGTCTAGACGGGCTTTGAGGGCCTGAATATCTTTGGCGTTCCCTTCAATTGCCGCGAGTCTCTGTTGATACCAGTAACTCTGTTCCATAAGTTCGAGCCAGGTCGAATTCCCTGAATGGAGCGTCTTGAGCAGGAAGTCGTAGTGGAAGGTCATCTGACTAATAATAGGCGTTCCCGAGCCCTTCATGATCTGTTGGAGCTCGTAGGCTGAGACCGGTTCACGATCCGGCAGATACAGAACCAGACCCTCTGCGTCCTTGCCTCGGCGGCCCGCTCGCCCCGCCATCTGCGTATACTCGTCAGTCCTCAGAAGTCGCATGCCCTTCGCGTGATCGTCGTACTTTTTGAGACCCGTGAAGACCACAGTTTTCGTCGGCATATTAAGTCCTACCGCGAAGGTTTCGGTCGCAAAGAGGACCTTCACCAGACCCTTGCTAAACAGGATCTCCACGATCTCCTTGAGCAGAGGGAGCATTCCCGAGTGATGGAAGGCGATGCCTTTGACCAGAAGATCTCTGAGAGCATGGTATTGCGGAAGAGTTGCGAGGGACTTATAGCGATGAAGATGGGCGTCAATGATATGTCCGACATTTGCCGATGAGGAACTATCAATCAATGTATGAGTGATCTGGTGAGCGAAATCCTCGCACCCCTTGCGACTGAGGACGAAGAAGAGGGCAGGGAGCTGATTGCGGTCCCTTAGAAGGGCCACAGTATGATTGAGCTGATGGACAAAGGTTTTCGGTCTATGGTGTTGCTTAGCAACACCATACCCTTCCACCGGGCCTTTTTCTCCCGTGACAAGTTTATTATGAACCTTGTCTTTGAAGGCCGCATGACCTTCATGAATGGCCTTGATCGTGGCCAAATAGTCCCTGTACGTCTTGTCCTGGAAGACCTCCTTGGTCGGCGTCAGAACTGTAAGGAACTCGTCCGTGATAGGATGGAGGACTCCATGGGTCAGGGGCACAATGCGATACTGAGTCTGGATCAGATGGACCGGTACCTTCTTTAAGTCCCCCAGCCATCGGGCGAACAGATCGGGTTGTTCAAGTGTCGCTGACAGAAGGAGGAGTTGGACGGTCGGCGGGGCCAGGATCATGGTCTCCTCCCAGACCTTGCCTCTGTCAGGGTCCTTGATGTAATGGCACTCATCAAAGACGATGGAGCCCAGGTTGTCGATGGATAAGGACGCTGTCAGACCGAGGGTCTGTGTAGCTGTCCCTTTTTTGAAGAGGAGGTTGCGGAGAATTTCAGTGGTCATAACGATGATCTGGGCATCGGGCTTGAACTTGATGTCACCGGTCATGATGCCGACAGATGCGTGAGGATACTGTTCTGTCAGATCATGGAATTTCTGGTTGGACAGAGACTTGATGGGCGTCGTGTAGAAGACTGTTTTGCCGAGTTCAAGAGTTCGGTGAATCAGATACTCGGCGGCCAATGTTTTGCCAGATCCAGTTTTGGCGGCGATCAAGCAATTATGTCCCTGAAACATCGCCGAGACGGCGTGTTTTTGGAAGGGATCAAGGGGAAAGGAGAACGGAACGGAGGACGGATAGGTGCTCGGTTCTGTTGTCAGGTCCGGTTGAACGAGATAGGAAGACATTATTAATTTTTGGATAGAGGTTGTTTAGGTATTCAGTTACGGGTCTTTGTCGATGACTTCAATTTTATCCCATATTAGGGTTTTGTTTTAATATTTATTGGACTAAACCTTCTTGTTTTCTAAAAGTGGTGTGTATTACTAATTATTAAGTACTTAAATAATTTTTTTTATTGATTAATATAAATGGAGCCATTTCATCTTTTTATAGCATCATGTTATGAGGCAAAAGATATTCAAATACCAAGGATAATTGATAATATTTCTGCTGTAAATATTCCCAGTAATTATGTACATATTATAGTTGGTGGGTGTCCCAAATATGAAACTGAATATAAAAATGGTATTGAAATTATATCAGTAACATATAGGTGTTTTGAATTTACACCTCTTATTTATATAATTAAAAATCCCGACATTATCATGTTTGAATTTGCTTTCTTTGCTCATGACACAGTTACATTTGGCAAAAATTTTTATAATACAATTCAATCAGATATTCATAAAATGAAGATGGGAAATTTTAAAACTATGAAAATTGAAAATCGCGAGATGTCTATGAATATTGGAATATATTCGAAGGAAATAATTCTAAAAAATAAAAATCCACTACTAGAATTAGAATTGAATACAAATGATAAAGATGAACTAATGAAAATGAAACATAAATTAGTTAACTATGAAGATTTTATTCTAAGTCAAGGTAATATGAATACAGGTGATGCCTCACATAATATAAAATGTAAATTAGTAGGCAAAGAGGGCACTGTATCAAACGGCTCAATACGACATTATCAAAGGATTGATCTTATTAAATATCAAAGTAATAATAGTACTATTCAAAGTATAGATATTTGTATTATTCCAAATTTATTTTAGCCAAACTTTATTACTTAATCCAATAAAATCAACATACGTTTCTGTTAATTTAAATCCCTTATTTGATAAAAACTGTTCAACAATGTTGTAATCTATAAATTCTCCATTAATGGGATGATTCTTTCCACAATCTTCTTCATATATAATACAAGAACAATTATCGAAGAAAGTGTTATTTTCTTCGATAAACTGTAAAAGAAATCCTTCACAATCTGCCAATAGGCAATTAAATTTAATATTATATAATGTTTCTATATCTGTGAGAGTCATTGTGTTTATTTTCTCACAAGTTAATTTTGGCTGTGGTTCAGTGTATGTTTTTGTTTCCCATCCACAACCATTTCTACATGAATATAATTCTTTATTTGATATAGCTCCATTAAATATATTGAACGTACAATTATTATTCTGCCTGTTTGTTAATAAGCAATTTTTAATACTACTATCTGGATCAACACTAACTTGCTGTTGAGCAGCATTATCTAATATATGATCTATATAAACACTAACAGTTCCGTACCTAGCTCCTAACTCCAATACACGCATATTTGAAGAAATATATTTTTTGGCAAGATATCGTGAGCCTTCTTCAACATTTCTAGAGAATGTATTTAGTTCTTGTCCGTTTTCGTCAATAAATTTACAAGCAGCGTAATATTCTTCCATTATAATTAACTTGTAGAATTTTAAAGAATATTTTTTACGCATATATAAAAAAATCGACCAAGGGCATTTTAATATTTAAGTTCTGACGGTGTATTAAAACTTGATACACAATAATGTGTTTGATAGTATGTTACATTCTCCATGTATTTTATAACATCTAAAAAAACACACTCATCATCATATGGCGTTTGTATTATTTTTTCAACAGCGTTAATAAGAGATTTTTTATCACATAGAAAGATACATTGATCATGTAATCCATTTGTTACAGGTATATTTTTTCTATATTCAATATGTGTAACTTTACCACTCTCAATATTAAGATATGCGTATGGATCTTCTTCATAATTTACAGGAATTAAAAAATCTGAATTATATTGTTTATTATACATTTCTTCAAAAATTTTATTGTTTGATAATATTATATCACCCCACATTATAAATACCTTTTTTGTCAATCTAATTGATTTTAATAACTGATACACAGTTTCTCCATTACCTTTAGGATATGTTTTAGTATTATCAACAGAATTAAAATACAAAAATGAAATGTTCGTATAATCTGTTATCGATCTTTCAAAATCCTTAAATTCTTTTTCATAATATGTATTTCCACATATGTATATATTATTAGCATATGGCATAATTTCATCAATTATTTTTTTTAAAACTGGCACATTATTGATTTTGATTAAACATTTTGGATATGAAATATTCATACGATTATTAATACCTCCAACAATTATACACATATCATATTTTTCATTTAATTTAACTGTTTGTAAGAATAAATTAGTTGATATAATATTATCAACCTGTAAGTATCCAATCTTATCACTTGTGCTATTATATTCTATATCATTATAATCTGTTATGTAAGTATATTGATCATTTAGATATGAGTTATTTATAAATATATTACGTTTTTTAACTCCTTGTTTAATAATTTCAATTGTTGTTTTACCAGTTTGTATTGCTATATAATGTAAATTATGAAATGATATATTTAAAAGGTCACATAATTCTGATCTATTAACGACAGGTTTAATTGATATTGATACATTTTTTCTATTTTCGATATTATATTTATCAATAATTTCTAATGATGTAAGTTTATCATAAATATATCTAATATCACCCTCATTAAATAACCAATCATTATTTAAATTTGTAGATGTATTATTGTAATTCTTAATTGTACCAATATTAGAATATATAAATGTATCTTTTATAGGTAAAATATTTGAACTACAATTATTTGTGACAATAGTTACATTATTCATATTTTCAACTAATTGTATATTTTCATTAGAAATATTAGTTAGGTCCTTATCAAATATAGTATAATCATAATCCAATATATAATTTTTATTAAAATATTGTTTGAAATAATTTGTAAATATATATTTCCATAATAAAAATCCATTGTGTTTTTTATTTTCAATAAGTTGAGGAATATTAATATATGAGTAGATTGAAGAAGTTGGAAATAATTGTTGGTTCATACCATCTGATATAATAATTTTTATATTTTTTAATGGTATATATTCATTTATTTTATTTAATAATTCATTACCTGTATAATTAATGATATCGTTATCATAATCGCAATTTAATATAAGAAATTTTTGTGCTTTAGAATTTGTTATCGCTTCTTTAAACAATAAAGTTTTGTATGTCGGTATAAGACTGCTAAATTGTGTTCCACAAGAGAATAAAATTATATCGGATTTACTTAGTAATTCTTCTGTTTTTTTATTTAAAGTAGGATATTCATTATCAAAATATACATCAACTATTTTATCATCTTTATTATTAAAACAAACAATAGCATTTTCATCCATCAAGTGGCATTTTTTTTCAGTTATCCCACGTAAATTTAGATTTGTAAGCGAATTAAGATAAATTGTGTTTTTAAGACCCAAAATATTCTTAATAATATTACACACATATTCCATATCTGAATTATATTTATGGAGTAATGAGCAATATATAATATTCATAAAACTAAAATCTTCATATATAATTTCCTTTGATTCATTAAGTGAAAAGAAATATTCTATATTTTCTAGTAAGAAAATTTTTATGGTATTAATTATATCTTTTTGAAGTAAAGATATACAATAGTTATATGGTTCAAATGAAGTAAACCGATTATTTAATATTGTATATATAGTATTTTTTCCGTAACGTATCTCATATTCTAAAACTTGATTTTTTCTGAAATCAGAAATACCTAATGTATTAGGAAATAGCTTACGTAAAACACCGGTGGATTTACCATCATCATATCCATTAATGAGTAGATTTAAATTAATATGATTGTTAATACTATACAAACCTTTCTGTATTTGTTCACTACCTGAACCACCTGTTAATAATGTTATTATCATATTAACTTATATTATGTATATAAATAAAAGAATATTTAAACTCTCATTTATATAGGAATTATAAATTACATGAATCCATGGTTTGTGTATCTGCTGTCCACAGAGGAGGGTCAGACCTATGTGGGGGCCACCGTGGATCCTGATCGGAGGTTGCGGCAGCACAATGGACTCATTGTTGGTGGAGCGAGGGCCACTGCGGCCCGAGTCGGTCAGGGACTTACATGGAAACGTATGTGTTATGTGAGTGGATTTCCCGACAATCATGCGGCCCTTCAGTTCGAATGGCGATGGAAGAGCCTCAGTCGAAAAAAGGACTTACAGGGGTTGGATCCAGTTTCGAGGCGTATGGAGGCCTTACAACAGTTGCTAGCCCTGGACAGGCCGACGAGCCGAGCCGAACCCTATTCGTCTTATGAGGGGGGGGGCCCTGTGGTTCATTGGGAATTATAGGATTAAATATCTATATAAAAAAATTGTTTGATACTAAAATAGTATGAAACTCATCAAAATCATTTAATTTCATATTATGGCACGAAATTATTTTGTTTATATCTATATTATTTTGATGACATGGTATTCCCTTGTAATTACAATGTATGAATAAATTATGATTAGTTTTAAAAAGTTTTACATCCGTGTATTTTTGTAGGTAATAACCAATTGCCACATCGCATGCTGGACCTAGATTATTTTGTTGGGTTTTACAAAGACTTGTCCATTGTTCAACCATTGTATCAAGAAAAGGATAAATCATTTCTAAACTTTTTTGTGTGATAATAAATCCTGGCCCACCTGAATGAAAGTAATAGGGTGTATTGTCAATATTTCGATAATCTCCATGTCCGCCAATATATAAATTTTCTTTTGGATTATATTGTTTTATGAATAACAGTAGTTTTGGTATATTTATAAACGTATCTGTACCGCACATTAAAACAAAATCAGTAGTGTAGTGATCATAAATATATTTAAGTCCAAGATTCTGTTTATAGGACGCAGATAAGTAATCATTTTGAACGGTGGGTAAATATATATAATTAGTGCCACTAAAATCATTATGAAGCTCTTCTCCAAGAAAAAATAAAATTTTAATTGAACTATCATAGTTGGCCCAAGTTTCATTTATTTTTTTAATTTGATCGCGATATTTATCGATTGTAACACAGCCATATACGCCTATTATTAATTTACTCATATACATATGAGTAAATTAATACCTTTAAACTGATAATCTAAGTGTTTCTATTGTAATGATGATACGATATGTAATCTAACGGCTTAGATGTATCTAACGTATTCACGTTCATCCATTTTAAAGGGCGTAGCTCGATTTTATCAGAATGATACTGAATCATAAAATTAAAATATAGTTCATATTCTGAAGCACCTGAATGTGTATAATATTTTTTGTCCACTTTTTCCAAAAAAATAATCCAAAATGGTTTATTGTCATGTAAAGACTCGATCATATTCATTAATTCTTTGACATAGTCTCTTTGAAATATCATATGATGGCATATTCCACTTTTATCAGGATATTGTTTGCGTAAAGATGGAAGCAATTGCTTAATATGTTCAAAATATGGATTCCAATATTCATATCCATAATTATATTGGCATTTATTATTGTTAATAAATGATACGGGTCTTAAAAAAAATGTATCGCTGTCGATAACTAGATAGGTTGAAAGTATATCGGGAATAACAAACCCAGCATATAGTTTTAATAGTTGCTGTAAATACCAGCCATTATGACTTTGTTTACCATGGAATTTAGCAACATCATTGATTGAAAATGGAAATATGGTTTCCTCTATTGTTATACATCCGTCTATGGACAAAGATGGGTCATAACTAATTAGATAAATATTTCGATAACCGACAATATTTTTTTTTGTGAAAATAATTTGTTCTTTAATTACATTTATATCATTTGGGCCAATTGGAATTACAATATCAAACATGTAGTTATTAGCATATAAGTAGTAGTCTTTATATTGATTTTAAATAAATGAAGTTAACTGTTTACTGTGGATATGAAGATTAAAAATTGGAATGGTTTCGTTACCCACTATTAAAAATGGCTGTTTTATCCCATTTTCATTTCTACGCCAAATAAATTCGTATTTATCATATTTAATAATACACGTTTCATTTACAAACCCACGTGTGTCCCCTGGTTTATTTCTGGGATCTACGCCTCCTAGATACTGCCCCATGGCGGCGGCATCAAAAATACACTGAAAATGTTCATAATGTTTTGTCACAAATGTATGTTCTGGTGTGTCATTATTTGTGATAAATATAGGCAATGGTTCGATAAGGCCCGTTGTTTTTTGTATGAATGAAAAATTTTCCATGTCATTTTTTCCATTGTCATAATGATCTAGTATTGTTTTAAATACAGTATGATTCGGTATATACATAATACTTGCTATATTTCGATCAAATGTGTCAAATGGAACATACATTTTATCAGATTTACACTTATCGAGTAAGAGAGAGCAGTCCTGATACACCAGAACATCGTTTTCGAAATGGATTACATGTTCAATATTATAGGTTTTCATGAACGCATATAAATAAAAAAATCGAGAGGATGCTAATAACCAAAATCCTCCTCGAAATACTTTATTTAGTTTACTCCGATTATTGTAATCATAGGAATCATGTAAATCTTCAACAGCGATTAACTTAATTTTTGAACCAAACTGTGACAGCCTTTCAAAAAATTGTTTATTTGTTAACACATAAATATTCGTATGGCCAAGACGAACATGTTGTTCAATATTTGTTATAATATATTCTTGAAAATTGCCGATAGATACAAGGACTATATTCATAAAGTATGTTATTTCATTTTATTTAGACTGTCGATCAGCCTAAATAAATTTGTCAGTTCTTACTATATACTATGGGGTTTCAGATATTTGTCAAGACACTCACTGGGAAAACTATTACACTTGACGTAGAACCATCCGATAATATCGAGGCAGTCAAGGGAAAAATTCAGGATAAGGAAGGGATTAAGTGGTAGTCCCGAAAAGCATTCTGCCAAGAGAATAAAGGCTCTTCTTTTGGATAAACAGTTGAGGTCCTTCAGAATATTTTGATAAAAATGAATATTATCCGGTATCAGTAGTTTTTATATATGTCTATAAATAAGGAAAAATATATACAGTGGTTTTGTGGTTTTTATGAAGGAGAAGGGTCTATATCTAATTATAAATCTAATAATAATAGATTAAGATTATCTATATCACAAAATGATATAGTACCTTTAGAATTAGCACAAAAAATCTGGGGTGGTACTATACATAAACGCGAACGTACTTCTCCAGCATCAAATAAACAATGTTGTGGTTATGAATGGAGAATTTCTCATAACACAGCATTAGTATTTATCAATGATATAAAACCATTTATGATTATTCCCTATAAAATAAATCAAATTGCCACTGCTTTAGCAAACGCCGAAGCAGGTCTTGATAGAAGATTTAAATGTAAAGACTGTGATGCCGATTATGCGTCTCCTGCTGGAAGAAGACGTCATTGGTTATCAATTCATTCAAACCCAGATGCTAGTATTTCTGAAACTACAGAAATGCGAGACAATCAAATTGCGGGAAACCCCTTAGAGCACACTCTACCAAAGATATAGCTGAAAAGTATATCTGGACAGGTTAATAGCCTCGTGTATGGTAAAAACGAGTGTGATTGGGCAATCCGCAGCCAAGCTTCTAAATCCAATTGGAAATGAAGAAGGTTCAGAGACTAGATGGTTGTCGGTTTCATATTATTTATGAGGCTTAAGGTATAGTCCGCCCTGATAAGAAATTATTGGGAGATCTGGCGACCACCAGATCAGCAACGTCTGATTTTCGCTGGCAAGCAGCTCGAAGATGGCCGCACGCTCAGCGACTACAATATCGCCAAGGAGTCCACACTTCACCTGGTGCTCCGACTGAGAGGATAGACTGTCTAAATTTGATTCCTATTTGTAGCTATTGTAATAGATACGAATATGAATAAACAGAATCCACTAATTGTCTTAAAGGAACCGATTAAGGTGTCGTCCAAAAATGTCCGAGACGGTATTATTGCGAAGTTGGAAAGCATGTTGCCTGACGCACCTTTTACAAAGCCATTTGTTGCTCATTTGAAGCTCATGGGAAAGAACAAGTTGGACAAATACAATGAAATGGAATTTGTATTAGAAGAGTTCGGGGCAACTGTGAAGGTCAGTACAACCTTGATGGGTGGCGAACAGATGGTCTATACCTTTCCCAAGAACCCTGGATTGCCGCCTGATGAACTAATGCGTACAAAATTTCTGGGACTGTTTTGACTGTTTTGACTGTTTTGACTGTTTTGACTGTTTTAAGGAGACCCCGTCATATCAATTAAATCTTGACGCACCTGTCGGCGGTATGAACGCATGTCTGCTACGTCCTCTTCCGTAGGAACATGATCGGCAGCCAGCTGCATGAGTGCCCCTGAATTATCAAATCGCTCAATGGTACCCTTCACAAGTTTCGCAACAGCAATAACCAAAATAAGAAGGGTGATCAGGCAAACTAGTTTGATCAATGGACTCATTTGTTCTATTTTAGAGCGGGTTTATTCTCCTGTAAAATTCGTTTAATTCGGACATTTCGTTCCTGTTCTTGTTTTATTTCGATTTGACGAATTACGCTTTGCGTAGGCCAAGGACTAGGTGTCGGAGTGCGGATAACGGAGCACCAGTCGGGTCCAGCAGGCCATGCCTGCTGGACCCCATACGTTGTACAAGGCTGTGCCTTGTACAACGGGTCTGGTCCAGCAGGCCATGCCTGCTTCTCTGTATGTCCTTTTTCGCACATTCCTACACTACTATCATGACGCATTAAATTCAATTTTATGGACCACGTATTTCATATCGAACATTCGGTTCGACCATATAAACATGTGTACAATTATCGCTTTTTTTGAATTCTAAGGATCCATCTAGATGAATCATTAGAAGTTTGCCCAGCTCTGTCACAGTTCCTCCTTTTTCAATGAGATTGTACGAAGTTCCAATTTTCCAGTTCATGTTTTGATTGAATCTATAAAATATATTTTATCAAATTTAGGCTGATTCTATTTTAATTATTTCATTATATGATTTTGTCAGAGTGTCTATTTCTTCGGCTCTGTCTTCATTATCTGGATTTAAATAGGGATATACTGTATACAGTTCTTGAAGTTTGTCTTTTGCGGATTTTAATTTATCATTCAATGACACATTTTTAGCACTTGTGGTTTTCCATTTTATATTTTCAGTTTTCAAATCAATTCCAAATCTGTCTCCATGGTGACCGTTTGGTTTAATGTACCCTTAATAATCTAATTACTCCCATCCCTCCAAAGAGGGATGGGAGTAATTAGATTATTAAGGCTAGTGCTAAATATAAATTTACTCCCTCACTCAATGAGTGAGGGAGTAAATTTATATTTAATGGTACCAGACATGTTTTGGAATATCCTCGATTTTAATTCCTGAATCGGCCGGCAAAACAATTGTTCGCTCTTTCCTTTTTTGATTCAGATTCTGATCTGTTTGCGTAATCAGACGCAGATTTTCTTTGCGATTATCGAGTCCATTTCGATTGATGTGATCGATGGATTCTTTTGAGCCTTTTCCTGTGTGTTCTAATCGACCCATGACGAAATTATGAAGATAGAGTGATTTTCTTTTTCCATCGTCTACACAAGAATGTGAAACATAGGCATTTGATGTATAATGCCAAGTATAGTCTTTGATTTTTGGAAAGTCTTCTTTATCAATTAGAGCATTGATATATTTATCGTCATGTTCAATTTCCATAATAGTATATTCTTTTCCATAATATTTTACATGCGTATAAAGAATATCATTCGCTGGTTTTCCTACACGCCCTGTAAACGTAATAAGTTCTTCTGATATTTTTTCCATTTTGAATATATGCCTATATACAAAATAGAATACTTTTTCAAATTTACTACATATAAACAATTTTAGTACGCATATACCAAACATATAATGTAAACCATACTGGGAAGTATAGCAACATGTTTAGTTCGAATATGCAAGGCCCCCCATACCACTCATGATGCGGAGCACGTTGTAGTTGGTGGCATACACACGCACCTGGGAAGACAAGTTGTAGCCAACAGCGTTGTTGGAGACAGTCAACAGCAGGGTGGTGTTATCAATACGGGACAAGTTGCATGTCCCGCTGGGCTGGTGCTGCTCAGGCTGGAGAGCAAAGGAGTACACGTTGATACCAACGGCAGGGCAGTTGGTGTGGTGCTGGTAGGGCTGGACCAAGTTGAAGTAGTTGCCATCGCGGACAGAGAATCGGTCATGGCCGTTGAGCTGAAGGAGAGCAGTGATAACAGGGTTGCCACCAGCCATGCCCTCAACACGTGTGACGGAGTAACCAGACTCCAACACGGAGCGGTCCCACCAGTCAGAGTAGTTGAAGGGCTGCTGACCCTTGTAGGGGCCAACGACGGTGTCATCGCAAGACACGAAGGAGTCACGCTGGACGACCCACACAAGCTCCTTACAAGGGTGGTTGAAGTTGAGCTTCAACTTGTTGGAGGAGCTGGTGATGGACTCACCGCCAGTGAACTGAAGCACGTCGATCAGGTACTCGTGAGAGACCTGGGCGAACTTGCGACGCTCATCTGTGTCCAGGTAGATGTAGTCGATGTACAAGGAGGCTGCGGCCAAGCCAGTCTGGGCAACACGGTTGCGAACAGAGTGGGGGTCAGAGCCAGTGGCATTGTCCCAGCACAGGTTGTTCAAGGTGTTGAACTCCAGGTTGAAGCGGACCTCGTGGTACTGGAGAGCAATCAAGGGCAGGGAGAGACCAGGGTTGCGGCAGAACCAGAACTGAAGGGGCACGTACAGGGTGTACATGGGTGTGCAGGAGCCAACCACCTCAGAGGTGTTGGGCTCGCCACCATAGCAAGGGTTGTCGCAGTTGACACCGCCGGCATAGATGACGTTGGTGAGCTCGGGCACGTTGCCAACCATCTTGGCATAACCGGCCTGCTTACCAGCCTCCTGGGTGAGCTCGTTCCAGATGTGGAGCCAGTCACCATAGTGCTTGTCGATACGCTGACCACCGATCTCGAGCTCGACATACGCAATAAGGTTCTCGCCAACCCAGTTGAGCCAACGGAACTGACCGCCACTGCCGTCGGTCGTTGCGTTGATTTGAACCTGGGGAAGAGTGGCCTGAAGATAAACACGGTGGATCAAGTCACCGTTACGCTGAACAGTGCAAGTGACCTTCTTGCCAAAGTTAGGGGCACCATTGAAAGGGTTCTCAATGGACTCCATGGCAAAGTTGGTGTGACGACGGTAAATAACCTTGAAGACAGGTTGATACCCTCCCTTTCGGGATATTTGTGAACGGATCAGGGTTCGGGATTGGACTATAACTTAAGCTCTGTACTCATCTACAGAACCCACTACCATTTAGTCTCTGAACAGCATTCATACTGCTTGTAAATACGCAATCGCCAGATCGTATTTTTCATTATCTGAAAGTTTCTTCGATGTGAAGTACTTATTTTTAAGTGTTGGGTGATTTGCTATGGCATATCCAGAACCTTGCCACATCTCTGGCCGTTCTTTAACATATACCAAATACATCGGTAGATTCAAATGTGATTTTCTATGAGATATAGCAAGTTTTACTTTGTGTTCCTCAGTAAAAGTTTTGCCATAGAAATGATGCTTATCACCTGATTTTGCTGCTGAAATAGCTAATTTGGCTTCCTCAGTTCTCGGTTTCCCGAAATTATGATTCTTATCGCCAAGTTTTGCTTGTCTCATTCGCTCACACGATTGTTCACTGTGTGTACTTGCTTCACCTCCTGAACGGATATTGTATCCAAAAGGTTCTACAGTATTGTACACATGAATCATTCGTGATTCATACAGGTTTAATTGTTCATCATTTGTTTCAAGAAGTATTTCATATTCCATTTTGTTACCATACTTTTTAATAGCATTTTCAAGTGCTATACAGTAACCAGGGCATTTGAAATGTTCCTTGATTCGTGTCTCAATAGATCGTTTTGTTTGTCCAATGTATGATTTCCCAGAGGGAGATGTTAATTTATAAATTACTCCCATTTTCACTTACTATACAGATAATATTTTAAGCAGGTTAGAACTTGGCTGCGGATTGCCCATTTCAGATAATTAAATCTTCATAGCTTACATTTTTACTGTCTCTGAGTTCAGTTCTCAGCCCTTTGGACCTTTCAATCCAAAGTTAGTAGTAAGCCCTTTAGGGGGTTCCCGCAATTTGATAATGTTGCCCTAAGATTGTTGTTTACAATAATCAACTACGATTATTGTTTACAACAATCAAAAGACTAGCAGCTGTGGTTTTATGAATTGGAACCACGAACGGACTTGTCGGAGTACTTATTCCAAGTTTGTACTCCCCGACTGCTTTTCCACCCCCTTCAATATGTTAAGGTGATCTGTGGGTTACCGGTGAGGTAAACATCCTGGGCTCCGTAAGCTACGAGTTGCATCAAACCACCTCCTGTCATTTGTTATATCCTTAGTTCACAAAAAAAAATGGAATGATCGCAAATTCACAAACGCGTTAAGTGATGTTCACCCATTTAAACAAGTGGCCTATGTAACGTTCAAGACGGGATCTCAAGATGAGCGACATATCCTCCGCAAAATCGAAAGCCAGCAAATTGCCGGAGTCTCGAACTACTTTGGATGCCCTACATGGTCAAAAAATGAGCGTCTTACAGGAGGAAAAAAGAAATCTTGAAAATTACAAAAAAGAAATAGAATTACTTGGTGAAAAAATAAAAAATACAACTTCTGATATGGAAATATGGTCTTTAGAGCAACAAATGGAACGTCTTGAGAAAAAAGTAAAATCTATTGAAAATGACGGGGAAATGAACAATTATTTTCTCAGAACAGGTAATATTCTATTTGATTACTACGACGTCCAGCAGAAAATCCAGCAAGGTGCTGTCGTGCCGACCACGCAAACAAAGGCAAAACCAGGGAGTATTCTTGCGATTTTGAGCGATTTACAGAAGGACGAAGAGGTTGAGCCCACGTCCACCATAAGTTCATCCGTTTCTACGAAGCACCTTCAGCGTAATAATCTGCTAAATCAGTATTTACAGATCGAAGATCCGACTGCGGTTCTAAAACCAGATACCGACAATGATGATGAATGGACACATTGCGATCACTGCGGGAAAGAGATGATCATGTGTATGAATGAGGCCACAATGACCTGTTCGTCCTGCGGAAACAAGGAGTTTATCTTGATTGATTCTGATAAGCCTTCGTACAAAGACCCGCCTCGTGAACTCGCGTATTATGCGTACAAGAAGATCAACCATTTTAATGAATGGCTCGCTCAGTTCCAGGCGAAGGAGTCAACGGAAATCCCAGCGGCCATATATGATCAGATCTTGCTTCAACTCAAGAAGGAACGCATCAGCAATTTTGCTTCCTTGAAACGCACCAAGCTCCGCGAAATTCTGAGACACATGGGCGAAACGAAATATTATGAACATATTCCGCATATTATCAATCGACTGTCTGGACAGAACGCACCATTTATGAGCAGAGAGGATGAAGAGAAGTTGCGACATATGTTTCGTGAAATCCAGCCGGCGTTCAAAAAGCATATTCCAAAGGGTCGCAGAAACTTTTTGTCCTATGGATATATTTTGTACAAATTCTGCGAACTGCTCGAAATGGATGAGCATCTGGCATGCTTTCCTTTGTTGAAGAACCGCGATAAACTCTATATTCAGGATCAGGCCTGGAAGGGGATCTGTGCGGATATGAAATGGCAGTTTATTAGGACAGTTTAGGACTTTAGAAAAGCGTATATAAGATATTCATTATAATTTTGAAAATTATAATGAATAAAAACATTCCATCCTTCTATGACGTTTCCACGATCCGAATACAACGAAGCACAGAGGAATCTGTGGCCAACCATTTCATCGTACAACTGAGCGTTCCAGTAGCCAGACCTGTCTGAAAGGGATTGGAATCGTTGTGAAGCGTAGCCTCAATTGGACACTTTGTTTCCTGACACAAAGGTGCCTGTTCATTAATCACTGGAATTCCATTTAATGTACACTTGTAGGTTGCGAGTCCATCCTCAATTTGATTCGGGACAGTATAGGCTACTGTCAAGGTTGAATTGGCGGGAGGAAGTTCATACTGAACGTTAATATCCTCTACATGGAATAACGACGCCGTATCACAGTTCGTGGCAACAGGCAAGGAAGAGACGAACAGGGTTGTCATTAATGCGACCAGGGCTTTCAACATTCTGATAGGTCGCGTGACTTTATTATTCACTATTAAATGTCGGTTCAGTTCCCTCCACCGATTCCATTTCTTTTAAGACCACCTCATTCTTTGGCAACTCCTTGGCCTTCCACTTCGCCATCCATTCTCGATCTTGCCGCTCTTCCTCCTCCCTCTTCGCCTTTTCGTCCTTTCGCATCTTCACGACTTTGAATTCCACGTCGTCATCGAATCCGTCCAAAAATTCATTACAGAAACTGAAATGTCCATCGTCTCTGTCCGAATAGAGACAGCCACTTGGTCCATATCCTGCCTTTTGAATTCGGCATTCGAGTGTCCCGCCCTCCCGCTCGATCTCCTGAATCACGGGAATGGCCCGATCCATGACATCCGCATACAAAGCTTTGTTTTCTGCCCGCAACATTCGTTCAAAGAATTCAACGATTGGCAGATCCTTATTTTTATCGATTTGGACATACATCTCATCCAAAATTTTTTTGTACGAATAGACACTTTTGAGATGCTGCCGATATAATTTGAGACGAAAATGCTCCATCACCTGATCAAGTTTTCTCTCTTCGTCCCTGTGCTTGGCCTCTAGCCGTTCAATAAATTTGTCAAACACAACTGTTAGTCGTTCTTTTTGGTTTGTGATCAAATCAATAAGATCGGTCATTTATTGTTGTATGACATGGACTATTTAGGTTTTGGAATAACCACATTAATCTTTTGGGGACTTGATAGCAATGGAACAGATGCGGGCGTATCCGTCGCCTTATATATTGATGTATGGCTGAGTTCGCCGCAGATCTCGGGAACTTCGAAGTTTGGAATTTTGTTAAACTTCTCAAAACAGGCCTTTTTAATCCCTATAGGCAACAGACCGTTGCCGGCTAGACTAACTTGGTTCGTATCTTGACGGATAGATTGTAGGAAGGTCCCGCAGTTCTTGCGACTCGAAGAGGGAAGGGCGAGCTCCTCCTCTATTTTTCGTCTTATGATACCCCAGGTAGTCGAATACTGACGGAAATTGGCCGCTAAAGTGGAATAAGCCATCTTTTCTTGGATCATGTTAAGAATGCTGATTACAATGGATAGGGAACCAAAGACCCATGCTAGTTGAAAGCCATTGATCTCGTAGCCGCCGGCGATCACATTGGAAAGTCCTGCTACCGCTGCCACAATATTGGATGCGATTACGAGTCCCTTTGCTTTTACGTCGTATTCACTATGGGCCTCGGAGTGCATCCATTCAAAACACTTGGCTTCATCACACCACTTGGCGAGCATGATTTCAATGGAGGGGTCCCAAGGAATGTCTTGCTGTGTCGTAGATGAGTCCTCGGACATTTTTTAGAAGTCTACAAAATATGCGAACTGTTTATTCCTTTTGAACAATCTTTGGCATCTCAATGTGAATCTGTCCAAGAGCCGCTTGGACTTGTGCCTGGACTTGGGCCTGGACTTGCTCTTGAACATGGGCCTGAATCTGGGCCTTCAACTCTTCGGGATGCTGAACCGCATTTATGAGGCCTTCTGTTGTCGTTGGAACAAAGGTATTAATCTGAGATTTTATACTCTCGGAGACGGGCAAATGCTCTACCAAAGTCTGCGGATTAGCCGCCGCCGCGGTAGCTATCGTGAGTGCTTTTTGAGCCTCAGGTGGCAATGCCTTTTCAGGATTAGCCAGTTTCTCTTTCATCTCATTTGAGATAGGGAGGTCTTTTACAAGGCCCTGAATCTTTCCCTGATTCGCTTTCGCTATCCCTATCAGTCCCGAAATGGATCCGCCCTTTCTCAAATAATTGACAGCGAAGGCAGCCGCTCCCAGGCCGACGACACCCACTGCCACCGCTCCCAAAATTGTGGCGGTGCCAGAGGGAGCCACAGACAAAATACTTGATAAGAGACTCGTTCCATTTGTCGGATCATAAGACGGATAGGCTGTCATGTAATACAGGGGCGTCGAGGTGGCAGATACATTGACGGGACTAGTCGTAGGCCAGGCCGTGATCATAAAGAGGGGGGTAGAGGTGGCGGTGAGGGTGGAGGTGGCGGTAGTCGTAGGCCAGGCAGTTATTTCAAATAATGGAGTAGATGTGGCCGATGCTGTCAGAGTTTCAGTAGTAGTTGCTGTGCCAGATGCTGTAATTGTAGCTGTAGCGGTCAACGTTTCCGTCGTGGTAGCAGATACACTGGACGTGGCAGTGCCTGTCAGAGTTGCCGTTTGCGTGGCGGTACCTGTCAGAGTCGCTGTTTGTGTTGATGTAGCTGTTGGCGGCAGAGCAGAGGGACTGACAGAGGCTGCTTCATTGCCGACTGTCATATCGACGCCACAGACTTCTGGCAAAGAGAGAGTGGCCGAATAGGTACAGGTGGGATTTTCATTCACACCGCTCATTTGTAATGTGGCACCGCAGGCAAGGGTCAGGTGGAATTCACGGCAACAGGAACCAGAACAGGTGGCGGGCCCATACTTTTGGTATGTGTATTGACCGTTACTTGATAGGTAGGATGTGAAAGATCCACAGGGGTTTCCTGCGTTCTGGTTCTGCATACAGGACTGATAGGCAACGATCGTGTAGCCGGGTGGATTGAAGGTCATACCATTCAAAAGAGTGTAGAGGGAGGAGGGGCCAGTGCCGGCGATGGCTGAAATCAGAAGCGACGACGCTGTTAAAATACGCAAAATCATTCTATATTAACTCAAGGAAGGAATAACGTAAATTCCTCGTTTGAGTCTGTGTTATAGTAGATCTACAAAAGATCTGTCAGTGTTATATTTATCTGTTAAATATAACACTACAATAAATAATTCGAAGTATCGAATAATGGTAGAGATCTATTTTTAAGGCATGTTAAGCCATTTGATTAGTTGTCGGGTCTTTACAGACCCTTTTTGTCTGGTCTTTACAGACCCTTAGGGAAGCCCACGAGGTTGGCACCGATACCGAAAGAGGCACCCTGGCGTGCCGTAACGCCCATGCTGGGGCTCACGACATCCAAAATAGCGAACACGACTGCGGCGAGGACGGCCAAGGTTGCGACCTCATCCATGGGGAGAGCCTTGCGAGGGATCAACAGTGCTGCCGCCGCAACAAGGAGACCCTCAATCAGATATTTGATCACACGGTTAACAATTTCTGCGATACTACCGTCCATTTTATATTCTATCAACAGGAAAAAAATCGCAGTAAAAGATAACAATCTAAAGGACTGAGTGTATAAACCGGAAGAAAAGCAACCCATGGCTAGTAACAAGATTGTCGAGGATTATTTGGATGAGGACGAGCCCGTTAACGGCCAGCGATATGCTCTGGTTAGCTTTGTTAGCCCGGAAAATATCTTGGAGAAGAAGGACCTCTTCTTCTTTCAGCGTTTCCTTCAGAGCTACGAAGTCGATTTCAAGGTCAAGAATCTGGAGGCTTTTTTGGCAGAGTCCGTGATTAACATCAATAAGATGCTGGATGAGAAGGCTGCTTCCTTGGACAAGGATGGAAACTCGGATGCTGCGGAGGTCTACCGTAAGAATCGTCTTCCTGTAGATGGAGTCCTTGGTGACTACCAGGCCTTTGTCCGAAAGCAGCAGAAGGACATTAATAAGACAAAGATTGTGGAAGCGTATGATGATTTCCTGTTTAAGCAGCAGGCTGCCTTGGAGGAGGAGTTCCATGCGAAGAACAACTTCCGTACCAGCATTCGTGGGTTCAAGGTGCGATATGTGGCGAGGGACGAAAAGGATGCTGAGATGAAGGCCAAGAAGCTTCAGGCGAAGGACAAGTTTCACAATATCTATTGTTCGGAGATCGGCAAGTGGACTCCTTGGGATCCTAAGCCTCATATGGTGGAGAACCAGGAATATGCCCAGGAGGAGCTCAACTCGCTCATGAAGAAGTACAAGGAGAACGAGGAGAACCGTTCCATCTTCTTCGACGAGCAGAGGAAGGCGGGCGTGAAGGTAGGGGAGTCGGGCGAGAAGAAGTTGTTCGGAATCACCAAGGTCGAAGAGACCAAGGCAGATGTTGCGGATTCAACCGGTAATAGTGTTCACAACTCCCTGTTTGAAGGGCCTGCGGATCTGGCAATGGCCCGCAAGATGGAGGCGGCTGCTAGTTCTAGTTCTGCTGCTAGTGTTGCTGCTAGTGTTGCTGCTGGTGTTGCTAAGGCAACACCTGAGGCAACACCTTAGGCAACACCAGAGGCAACACTTAAGACTACAACAACATCAACATCAACCCCAAATACCGAGTAAAAATTCATTACAAATCATAAAATGATATTAGATGAATTTAAGAGAAATAGCCAACCACACCATCGTTGAACATGGACGCAGCAATAGGAGTACATTCGTCCTCTACACCATTACAAAATGTTCCCTCAGGGCATGTTTCACCATTTGACAAGGTATTACACATATAGTATGTATCCTTGTCGGGAACGTAGCCGAGGTTACGAAGCTCGGCCTGATTACCAGATACAACGCATCCATTAGAAGGGACCGCCGGTACGTTCTCAAAGCCGGACAGAGAGGATGATACGAAGCGAATGATATAAGAAGAGGCCACAATCACGACCACGAGCACAATAAAGAGCGACACGACGCCCATGGGATTCTTAACACGAGTCATTCTATTTACGGTCAATAATTAATTTGGCACTGTAACTGGAACTTCAAAGGTGTAACGAGGAGGACGAACAGGAAGTCCTGTGTCTGTGCCCAGAATGGGGGGATCCTGGCCCTTACAGAATCCATTGATACACCGGTAAGGATCCGCACAAGTCGCGTAGGTCTTGCCCTCCCTTGTACGCTGATCGGGGCCACATCCCATAATCGCACATGTGCCAATAAATCCGTCGATCACGGTCGGCTGAAGCAGGAATGCTGTGATCGCAATCAATGCTAGAATAATAAACACGGTGCCCATGGTCGGTCTCAGGTCTTTCATGATGTCTCTACTAGTTAGTAGGTCTTTTTCACGGCGATCGTCGGTCCCCTTGTTTTACGCATGGCGGCGGGGTCATAGGTATCCATCGCCTCTTCGTCCTTCTCCTTGTACATTGCCGCCGAATGGGCCCAGAACTCGGGGGCACCGAGTCTAAAATCGCCGTGGATCTCGGCCTTGTACCAGAAAATGGCGTCTTCCAGCTTGTTCGACTGTGTGTTATTATTGATCACGAGGCACTCGAAATTCTGCGTACACTGGTCCATGATCTGACAGAAGAACTCGAAGGTCGGAAAGGCCGATCCGTAGTTTTCGTAAATACGCTTTCGATTGGACATATAGGGTTCACGTAAAATAAATACATAGTCCACGTTGGTTCTCAGGGCAGGCTGAATGCCGAGAGGAAACTGCATGGTAATGAGGAAGAAGACCTTCAGCCAACGTCCGTTCATGAAGAGATACTTGATATTCTTGTCGTGAGTCCAGGAATCGTCGTACATACAATCGTCGAGAATGAGGAAGGATCGGGGATCGAGGCGACTTGTCCCACCTCTTTCCGTCTCTGCCTGGATTTTCTGCATAATCAATTTCTGGCGTTTCACGTAATTCGCGAGGATCACGGGATTGTATTCGCCATGGATGAAAATGGGTGGAATCATTTTCTTGAAGAAACCGTTTGACTCCTCTGTGCCTGATATTACTGTGCCCAATGGCATATTTTGATGGTGAAATAGGAGGTCTTTGACGAGTGTTGACTTGCCTGTGCGACGACGACCGATAAAAATTACGACCGCATCTTGAGGAATATCTTTCATACTGAACTTCCGGAGGTTCACATTCATTGCTCCTGTGGATGCCATTTCTGTTGTGATGGAATTTATTTAGAGATTCTTGTTCACGGACCTTTATTGTATTGTCCTAGTAGAAAAATGGAGCGTGGACTAGTAATGTTATTACACTCGGTTATAATTGGGATAGTATTATATCTGATCATGGTCTATGTGCTTGGACAAGCACAGCCTATTGCTGAAAATAGATCTATTTTATTGTCATGTGGCATTTTGATTTACATGATATTGTATGGTCATGGACTCCCATTGAAATTAAACAAGGACTTATAAATATATCGGTCTACGATTAGTGTTTTGATTTAATCAAATAAATCGAAACAATAATCACCCTGCGACCAGGAACCCGAATTCAGATTCAACCCTTTCAAAAGAGGACGTTCATGAAACAGTGTTTAACAAATCTCATGAAAGATCCATGTCGCCATGAACCCGTGACAGATCAAATGAAAGATGCCTTTCCGCACATAAAGTTTCTTCAGAGGTATCATCCGGGCCTAGACGCCTTTCCTCTTGGCCTTTCAGAGCCTTTGGTCGCTGCCCTTCCGACACGTTACAGCATTCAAGAATGGCTCAGCACAGATCCATCTGACAGTAGATTTCGAACCGTTCGGGTCGCAGATACGACAACGGATGATGTCTCGAACCAAGAGGTCAACGTGTTCGTCAAAACCGTCCATCTTCTCGATCCCATTGCTCTTCTTCAAAATGAATACACCATGCCTGCCCATCCCTTACTTCCTCTAGGCACCCAATCCTGGAAAAACACGCTCCTCAAACTTCACACGTCATCCAATCAGGCCTACGTCGACGCAGTAGCCTCCTATGTTCTTGGTCGTTTACGAGAGCAGAATATGACGCCGCACGCTGCTTTGTCATACGGGTCTATAACAGGCATCGCAGATCGATACAAGTTCAAAATCACGGACGAATATGAGAGTTATCGTCAGTGCCGATGGTTCTGGAAGGGTCTAAAGACAAAATCGGCGACTCTGGAAGTGAAGAGGGACGAAGAGGATGTTCTGTCAGATCCAGAATATGTGGATCTGGTTCAAGAAATGTTTATCTGTCCGTTTGACGATCTGGATGGATGCGTCGCCGAGGAAGAGGAACTGTGTCTGGAGAAAGTGGAGGCTATCGAAGATTCTGGGAGTCTTCACTCCTTCGATTTTGATCTGGAGGAAGAGGAGTCTGAGAAGTCTGACAAGTCTGAGGAATCTGAGACGTCTGAAACTTCTGAAGGATCGGATTGCTCGGATGAATCGTCTGATGGAACCTTGTTCGACGTAAATCTGAACATGACAAATATGCCCGTGATTATGATATGCCAGGAAGCTCAACAGGGTACAATGGATGATCTGATGGATGAGGAAGAACTCCATGGAAACGTGAAAGGATCTGGTCCCTGGGATCTGATGTGGATCGCATGGACCTTCCAGGTTGTGGCGGCTCTGTCCTTCCTACAAAAGCACATTGCGTTTACGCACAATGATCTCCATACGAATAACATTGTCTGGAGAACGACGGATCAGACGCATTTATATTATCGGGCACATGATGGAACCACGTTTAAGGTCCCGACCTATGGACGCATTTTCAGTCTGATCGATTTCGGGCGAGCCATTTTCAAAATTCAGGATCATCTCTGGATCTCCGACGATCACTGGCCAGACCACGATGCCGGCGGCCAGTATAATTTTGGACCCTTTTACGATTCGGACAATCCCAAAGTGTCCCCCAATCCATCCTTCGATCTGTGTCGCCTCGCCATTTCTATGCTCGAGGGTCTCTACGATGAGCACCCTGATCGAAAAAAGGGCTCAAACATCATCCTCAGCCAAGAGGGATCCTGGAAGGTCCATGAAACGGTGTCGCCTCTGTTTAATTTGCTGTGGTCCTGGACCCTGAATGATGACGGAGAGACGTTATTCGAGGATCGTCATGGGAACGAGAAATTCCCTGGGTTCGATCTGTACATTGAAATCGCACACAAAGTCCATGACGCCGTGCCAAAGGATCAGCTGCGTAAACCTGTCTTTCAGTCCTTCCGTCACAAGGGAAAAGTCGGGTCAGATGTCACTGTTTATTCGATTTAATTTGTATATAATATAATATAATATATAAATCCTACGTAAGGGTTTATATACTATAAGTAGCAAATGCTGAGAGTCGGGCGATTATTAATCGGCCTGCTCCTCTTCAGCTCGGTTACAATGCTGGATGGAGCATCAGCAACAAGTACCATGACAGCGACTGCTACAAGAACTACCACCATGACGGGAACCTTGACTAAAACTATGACTATGACACCTACACGTTCAGGGACTCCATCCAATACACCGTCCTTTACTATGACGCCAACTGTTACAGCATCCAAATCAGGAACATCTAGTGTTAGCTCTTCTATGACAGCGTCCATGACAAAAACACCCTCAAATACAGCCTCTAAGTCAGGAACTGGCTCACAAACCATAACGTCCTCCAATACTGCCTCCAAGTCCGCTTCCATTACAGCCAGTCCAACGGTAACCGCAACTCAGACGAAAACGGCGTCCAATACAGCCTCTAAGTCAGTGACACCAAGTCAAACCATGACTGCCTCCAAATCAGGAACTACAACCTCAACTCCATCAAATACAGCCTCTAAGTCAGCCTCTATTACAGCCAGTCCAACGGTAACCGCAACTCAGACGAAAACGGCGTCCAATACTGCCTCTAAGTCAGTGACACCAAGTCAAACCATGACTGCCTCCAAATCAGGAACTACAACCTCAACTCCATCAAATACAGCATCTAAGTCAGCCTCGATTACAGCGAGTCCAACAGTAACCGCAACCCAGACGAAAACGCCGTCCAATACTGCCTCCAAGTCAGGAACGCCATCTCAAACCATAACACCCTCTAAGACGGGGACAACGACTGCGACACCATCAAATACACCCTCTAAGTCAGCCTCGATTACAGCAAGCCCTACAGTGACCGCATCACAGACGAAAACACCCTCGAATACAGCCTCCAAGTCAGGAACACCATCTCAAACAATAACCTCGACAGGTACACCGAGTCGTACCGCAACAAATACTATTACAAATACAAAAACAGGCACACCATCTACAACGCCATCCAATACCCCTTCCCTAACAAAAACGGGCACGATGACACCCTCGAAAACGGCATCCAATACCATAACATCAACAAATACTGGAACACCTTCAAAGACGGGATCAAATACGATCACCTCTTCGTCCACCCCCTCAAAAACTGCGTCAAATACTATGACCCCCTCGAACACAGCATCCAAATCTACAACTGCTAGTCAAACAATGACTAGTTCTAAAACAGGGACGCCATCCACTACTCCTTCCAATACACCTTCTGTTACATCTTCGATGACGAAAACAGCATCCAATACTGCTAGTCAAACTACATCTGGTACAAAATCAGGGACATCAACAACAACACCGTCTAATACGCAGTCTAACTCTGGAACACCGAGTAAAACAATTACTGGCACTAGTACAGCCTCCACTACATCATCCAATTCCAATACACCTTCTAAGTCTGGCAGTGGCTCTGTCACACCTTCTGTTAGTCCCTCTGTTACAGCGTCTACTACTAAGTCAGGCACACCTTCTAATACTCCTAGTCAGACTGCGTCATTTACTAAAACGGCATTAAATACTGTCACTGGTACTGTCACATCAAGTTCCTCAATCACATCCTCCAACACAATTACGCAAACACAATCATCCTCTCATACTGCCACAAATACAGTTTCTGGAACTCATTTAACATCCGCAACTCAAACAGGATCTCAGACAATTGTATTGAGTCAGACTAGTTCTCAAACAATCACATCGAGTCAAACTGTCACACCAAGTCAGACTAGTTCACAAACAGTTACACCCAGCCAAACTAATACACCCTCAAAGTCTGGATCTCAAACAATTACTTCAAGTCAAACTGGTACGCCAAGTCAGACTAGTTCTCAAACAATTACGTCAAGTCAAACTAGCACACCAAGTCAGACTAGTTCACAAACAGTTACACCCAGCCAAACTAATACACCCTCAAAGTCTGGATCTCAGACAATTACTTCGAGTCAAACTGGTACGCCAAGTCAGACTAGTTCTCAAACAATTACTTCAAGTCAAACTGGCACACCAAGTCAATCTAGTTCACAAACAATTACACCCAGTCAAACTGGTACGCCAAGCCAAACTAGTTCGCAAACAATTACACCCAGCCAAACTAATACACCCTCAAAGTCTGGATCGCAAACAATCACATCAAGTCAAACTGTCACACCAAGTCAATCTAGTTCGCAAACAATTACACCCAGTCAAACTGGTACGCCAAGCCAAACTAGTTCGCAAACAATTACACCCAGCCAAACTAATACACCCTCAA